>Ga0209577_10000608_pt1 | contig 35753 bp, 39 predicted proteins | sample GraSoiAngelo_109_FD_185874 | JGI IMG/M metagenome (GOLD analysis project Ga0209577, IMG submission 185874) | Grasslands soil microbial communities from the Angelo Coastal Reserve, California, USA - 14_0903_12_20cm (SPAdes) (version 2) | ecosystem: Environmental > Terrestrial > Soil > Grasslands... | reverse complement strand
CCCGCGTGACGGCGGCAGAGAGGAAATCGGCCATGGGTAAAGTCGCATTTGTGTTTCCTGGACAAGCTTCACAATATCCCGGCATGGGCAAAGAACTCGCGGAAAAGTATGCCGCGGCCAGAGCGGTCTTCGACGAAGCGGACAAAGCGCTGGGTTTTTCGGTTTCCAAGCTGTGCTTCGAGGGCACCGAAGAAGACCTGAAGCTCACTGCCAATACGCAGCCAGCCATCTTAACTTGCTCGGTGGCGGCAACTCGCGTCCTGGAGGAAAAAGGCTTGGAGCCGGATTATGTAGCAGGCCATAGTCTTGGCGAATATTCCGCGCTGGTTTGCGCCGGATCGTTGAAGTTTGCCGACGCCGTGAGGCTCGTGCGCAAGCGCGGCACGTACATGCAAGATGCGGTTCCGCAGGGCGTGGGCGGCATGGCCGCGATTATGGGCTTGTCTCACGCGGTGGTGGCGGATGTGTGCAAGCGCGCCGGCAATGGCGAAATTTGCGCGCCGGCGAATTTGAATTCACCGGAACAGACGGTGATCTCCGGCCACGCGGGCGCGGTGAAGCGAGCCGTGGAGTTGGCGTCGCAAGCGGGCGCGAAGCGCGCCGTGATCCTCCCGGTTTCCGCGCCGTTTCATTCCGCGTTGATGGCACCGATGCAACAGAAACTCGAGCAAGACTTGCGAGCCACAGAGTTTTCGAACTTGCGCGTGCCGCTGGTGACCAACGTCGACGCAGATACCATCACCACTGGCAGCGAAGCGCGGGAGGCGCTCATTCGGCAGGTTTCCATGCCGGTGCGCTGGGAAGAATCGGTGCGCCTGCTCATCGATGAAGGCGTGAACACCTGTGTGGAAGTCGGCCCGGGCCGCGTGCTCACGGGGTTGCTGCGACAGATCGAACGTTCGGTCGCGGCTCTCAACGTCGAGGACGAAAAGAGCCTCGCGGTGACCGTGGAAAAAATCGCTGCAGCGCGTTCCGACGCGGCATAGAGAGTTTGTAAGCTCGGGCCTTCAGGCCTGAGGCGGTTACTCGACCCGTTTTAGCCGAAATTGAAGGAGAAGACCTCACCCCTAAAGGGGTGAGGCACAGCTGCGAGCGAAAGAAATGTTCCGCTTGAAAGACAAAGTAGCTCTGGTCACCGGCGCGTCGCAGGGCATTGGGCGCGACACGGCGCTGGCGCTTGCGGAAGCAGGCGCCAAAGTCGCCGTGGCTGCGCGCAATGAAGAGAAGCTCGCGGCGCTGGTGAAAGAGATTACCGCGGCAGGCGAAGAAGCGTTCGCGGTGAAGATGGACGTGGCGGATGCGGAACAGGTCAGGGCGGGATTCAAAGCCGTCGTCGAGAAATTCGGCCGCCTCGATATTCTGGTGAACAACGCGGCGATTACGCGCGACGGCTTGGCCATGCGCATGAAGGCGGAGGATTGGGACGCGGTGATTCGCACGAACCTGACCGGCGCGCATTTGTGCATTCAGCAAGCTCTTCTGACCATGGTGCGCGCGCGGCGGGGCCGCATCGTCAACATCGCCTCGGTGGTGGCACAAATGGGTAACGCGGGCCAGGCGAATTACGTCGCCGCCAAAGCTGGTCTGATAGGCTTGACGAAAGCCATCGCCATCGAAATCGCTTCGCGCAATATCACCGTGAATGCCGTCGCGCCCGGCTTTATCAAAACGCCGATGACCGGCGTGCTTCCCGACAAAGTGAAAGAAGATTTAAAGACGCGCATTCCGCTGGGCCGCATGGGCTGTCCACGCGACGTCGCCGCGGCCGTTGTTTTTCTTGCGAGCGACGAAGCCGGCTACATCACCGGCCACGTCCTGGACGTGAACGGCGGTATGTACATGGCGTGACAAAATTAGGCGAGTAAAGCGGCTAGGCGAATTGTCGTACGGCAGGCTTGCAGGGCGACACGCCTTGCGGGCGGCCGTTGACAAGGCAACTCGAAGATTTTGTAATGATACCGCCAGCTAGTCCAAGGGGTGGTGACGCGCGGGGGGCATCATGCATTCGCGGGAAATCCACCGGGTTCTTCTTGTACATCCCAGCTCCTTGATGTACTCGGAAGTGTACCTGCGGCTTGAGCCGCTGGGACTCGAGCTTGTGGCCGCCGCTTGCCGCAAAAGCGCATATGACGTCCGCCTCTTGGATCTTCAAGCGAGCAGCCAAAAAGACTATTTCCGCATCGTTCGGGACTGGCGGCCGGAGGCCATCGGCTATTCGCTGAATTACCTGGCCAACATTCCTGAAGTGGTGGATTTAGTACAGGCCACGCGTCAACTATTGCCTGAGGCTTTTCTGTTTGCCGGGGGGCACAGCGCGTCCTTCACAGCGAAGGAGATTCTAGAGCACGCTGGTGGGGCGCTCGATTGCGTCGTGAAAGGAGAAGGCGAGGGCATTACCCCGAGATTGCTGGAGCGGGCGGGAGAGAATCGCGACAGCATTCACAAACTGCCGGGCATCGTGACACTAACGGGAGCAGGACCCGCGCCTGAGATGATCGCAAGCTTAGACGAATTGCATCCTGCGCGCGATCTCTTGCCGAGGCGGCGAAAATATTTTATCGGCGTGCTCGACCCGGCTGCCTCGATTGAATTCACGCGGGGCTGTCCCTGGGATTGCGTCTTCTGCAGCGCGTGGACGTTTTATGGGCGGAGCTACCGTCAGCGCAGCCCGGAAGCGGCCGCCGAGGATCTGGCGAGCATCCGGGAACCCGGCGTGTTTATCGTAGACGACGTCGCGTTCATTTACGCGGACCACGGTTACGCCATTGCTCGCGAAATCGAGCGGCGGGGCATCAAGAAACACTATTACCTGGAAACGCGCGGAGACGTGCTTTTGCGCAACAAAGAGGTTTTTCGGTATTGGAAACGGCTCGGGTTGGAATACATGTTTCTAGGCATTGAAGCGATTGACGAAGAAGGGCTGAAAGAGCACCGGAAACGCATCACGCTCAACAAGAATCTGGAAGCGCTCAAATGCGCTCGCGACCTCGGCATGTTCGCTGCCATCAACATCATCGCTGACCCGAGTTGGGATGAACAACGCTTTGCTGTGGTGCGAGAATGGGCGCTGTCGGTGCCGGAAATTGTGCACATCACGGTGAACACCCCCTATCCCGGCACAGAGACCTGGCTTAGCGAGTCGCGCCAGTTTACGACGCGGGACTACCGGCTCTTCGATGTACAACACGCGGTGCTGCCGACCAAGCTCCCGCTCCAAGAGTTCTATCGCCAACTTTTACAAACCCAGGAAGTCTTAAACAAGAAATTCATGGGTTGGGTCGCTTTGGGGCGCACCCTTGGTCTCTCGCTCGGATTTCTGGCGCGTGGCCAGACGAATTTCGTCAAAATGCTGTGGAAGTTCAACAGCGTGTACAACTACAAGCGGCAATTCGCCGACCACCAGCGCGAAGTGCGCTATCCCATGGGCCTGCCGCAGCCGGAGCTAAAGACCATTGACACGGCGGCGATGTACATCCATCCCCAAGGGCCGAGTGCGCCAGTGGAGCGCTCGAAGTCGATCACCTAAAATCAGGAGTACGGAGATGCCAGCGCGGCAGCTGCCGCCATTGTTTTTCTCGCGAGCGACGAAGCCGGCTGCATCACCGGCCACGTCCTCGATGTCAACGGCGGCTTAACAAGCTTCCAGAGAAGCACGGTAGACTCTATTTGTATCCGCCAAGCAACGGTGACGGGAGCCCCTTTGCCAAGGGTAGTTTCGAAGATTTGAAAGAAGCGGGAATCGGATTGCAGGAAGGTTTGAAGCTGCGATTCTATGATTTAGACGGAGACGAAATCCTGACGACCTGCTCTTTGAAGGAATAGCCCACTATATTGCTGGAAAGGGTTGGGGTGGAATCATCGACGCCACTACCTTTCATGGGGAATCTTCGGGGCCTGAAAGTTGACCTTGCAAGGTGCCCTGACTAGAATGGGCAGGTTATTCAGGGCCCCATTATCAAGCGAAATCGGCACGTAACCGCGGCCGCCAGCCGCCAATCCGAGAGTACGGGTTCGAAAACACCATTTTCGCGCGGCTGTACTCCGCGCAGGCAGGGCAGGCTCTTCAGCCTGGGATCAGCGGAATAAAAAGCACTGACACTGACTTAGAATCGCGGAGGAAAGAAGGATGGCTAGCGTAGAAGAACGCGTGAAGCAGATTATCGTCGAGCAGCTCGGCGTGGATGAAGCGGAAGTTACGCCCACAGCTTCGTTTGTGGACGATTTAGGAGCCGACTCGCTCGATCAGGTAGAATTGGTAATGGCGTTTGAGGAAGCCTTCGGCATCGAAGTGCCGGACGAAGACGCCGAAAAAATGACTACGGTGAAAGACGCGGTCGAATATATCGACAAACACGCCAAAGGTAAGTAAACCACGGAACCATCACCTCAACAGGGAGTATCGGAACATTGACTCGCCGGGTAGTCGTCACGGGTGTTGGGCTGGTCTGCGCGCTGGGCATCGGCACGGAGGAATGCTGGAGGAACCTCGTTGCCGGATGCAGCGGGATTGCGCCGATCACGCAATTTGACGCGACCGGATTCGATTGCAAAATCGCGGGCGAAGTGAAGAACTTCGACCCTTTTAACTGGATCGAAAAAAAAGAATTGAAGAAGATGGCGCGCTTCATCCAGATCGCGCTGGCCAGCGCGGATTTTGCGGTGAAGTCGGCCAACTGGAAACCCGAAGATTCCAATCTCGATGAAGTGGGCGTGTACGTTTCTTCCGGCATCGGCGGGTTCGATATCATCGAGCGCGAGCACGGGAAGCTGCTGAACGGCGGCCCGGGCAAGATTTCTCCCTTTTTCATTCCTTCTGCCATTGTGAATCTCGCCTCGGGGCAGATTTCGATTCGCTATGGCGCGAAAGGGCCGAATTCCGCGACGGCTACAGCGTGCTCTGCTTCCGCGCATGCCGTTGGCGACTCGTTCAAAATTATCGAGCGCGGCGCCGCGGAGATGATGATTTGTGGCGGCTCGGAAGCCACCGTAACGCCCATGGGCATCGGCGGCTTTGCTGCCATGAAGGCGCTCTCTACCCGCAATGACGATCCTCAACATGCCAGCCGTCCTTGGGACGCCGGCCGCGACGGCTTCGTCGTCGGCGAAGGCGCAGGTATTCTGATACTTGAGTCCCTCGAACATGCGCAGAAGCGCAACGCGCCGATTCTGGCCGAAATCGTCGGCTACGGCATGTCTGGCGACGCGTATCACATGACGCAGCCGGAAGAGAACGGCGATGGCGCGTATCGCGTAATGAAGGTGGCGCTCAAGGACGCCAAGCTCTCCCCTAATGACATTGGTTACGTAAACGCCCACGGGACTTCCACGCCTATCGGTGACATCATCGAAACGCGCGCTCTGAAGCGCGTTTTCGGTGAGCGCACCAAGAAGGTGCCCGTTAGCTCAACGAAATCGATGACCGGTCACTTGCTCGGCGGCGCGGGTGGACTCGAAGCTGGCATCAGCGTGCTGGCACTGCGCGATCAGACGCTGCCGCCCACGATTAATCTGGAAAATCCCGATCCGGAATGCGATCTGGATTACGTGCCCAAACATGCGCGCAAAGCGTCGGTCGAGTACGCACTCTCGAATTCTTTTGGATTTGGCGGCACCAACGCCGCGCTCATTTTCCGGCGCTGGTCCGGCAAGTAGAATTAGACTTCTTTAGCCGCGCGCTCCCGCGGTTTTTCTCGCTCCATGGAATTGGGAAATTCTGAAAGGAAGCATCCGCGTGAACATCATCGTGTGCATCAAGCAGGTTCCCGCGAAAGACGCGCCCCTGGCCATCGCCGGAAACTGGATCAAGGAGTCTGACATCGGCTTCGAAATGAACGAGCCGGACAGCTACGCGCTCGAAGAAGCGCTGCGGCTCAAGGAAAAGCACGGAGGCGAAGTGGTCGCGCTCTCGATGGGGCCGGAACGGGTGAAACAAACCATCAAGGAAGCGCTTGCGAAGGGCGCCGACCGCGGCATTCACATCGCCGATGACCATTTCGCGCAACTCGATCCGCTCGGCTCGGCCAAAGCCCTTGCGGCCGCCATTCAAAAAGAAAAAGCGGATCTAGTCCTTACGGGCTTGCAGAGCGACGACCACGGCTTTGGGCAGACCGGCGTGCTCCTCGCCGCTCTGCTCGACCGCCCGCACGCCACCATCATCATGCAAATTGAAGCGCAGGACGGAAAGATGAAGCTCAAACGCGAGCTGGAAGCGGGATGGTTTCAGTGGATGGAATGCCCGCTGCCCGCGGTGCTGTCGATTCAGTCCGGCATCAACAAAGTTCGCTACGCCACGCTCAAGGGCATCATGGCGGCCAAGAAAAAGGAAATCGCGACGATCGCGCGCGAATCCTTGGGCGTTTCGCATGAACCCACGCAGAAAATCGAAAAAATCTACGTGCCCACAAAAACAAAAAAGACGGAATTTCTGACCGGCACGCCCAAGGAAGTGGCGACAAAACTCGTGGAAAAACTCAAGTTTGAAGCGCGGGTGATCTAGCCATGAAAATCCTCGTCGTCACCGAATTACGCCAAGGCAAATGGCACAACGGCAGTTTTGAGACGCTGGCTGCCGCGCAACAAATCGCCAAAGACACGTCAAGTACCGTCAGCGCCCTTGTCATGGGCAAAGGAATTTCTTCTTTTGCAGATGAACTCGCCTCAAAAAATGTCTCCGAGGTTCTGCGCGTAGAACACGACCTGCTCGAGGCGTACACGCCCGACGCCTACTGCATCGTTCTCAACCAAGTGATCGAATCGGCCAAGCCTGAAATGGTGTTGTTCCCGCACACCTATCAGGTGCGCGACTTCGCGCCCAAGCTTGCTGCGAGACTGGGCAAAGGCATGATCGGCGACTGCATCGGCTACCGCAACGAAGGCGGCAAGCTTGTCTTCGTGCGCCAGATGTTCCAGGGTAAGACCGCTGCGGACGTCACTTTCACGGGCCCGGCGCCCTGGTTTGCCTCGTTTCAATCCGGCGCTTTTCGCGCGGATTTGCTTGCCGCCCATCCTTCTATCAAAGCCCCGGTGAACGCCGTCAGCGTGACGTTGAACGCCACGCAGATTCGCACGAAGCCGATGGAGCTGTTCAAAGAGGCCAAATCCGCCGTCGACCTCACGCAAGCACCGCTTATTGTCGCCATTGGCCGCGGCATCAAAGCTCGGGAAAACATTCCGCAAGCGGAAGCGCTCGCGAAAGCACTTGGGGCGGAAATCGCCGCCTCGCGCCCCATCTGCGATGAAGGCTGGCTCCCTATGGAACGCCAGATCGGCAGTTCTGGCCAAACCGTCGCGCCAAAACTTTATCTCGCGCTCGGCATTAGCGGTGCCATTCAGCACGTGGTGGGCATGAAAGGCGCGCGTACCATCGTGGCCATCAACAAAGATTCGAACGCGCCCATTTTCGAGATCGCCGACTACGGTGTTGTCGGCGACATCTTCGAAATCATGCCCGCGCTCAGCGAAGTCTTGCAGAACGCCAAATAGGCCAAGCGCGGTAAACGCAAAACTGCTTTTCTTCCAACGCCGTAGCACGGATATGACAAATTGGCGCTTGGCTGGAGCAGGTCGCAACCTCATTAATGAAGTTGCACAAAAGAAAGATCGCTCTGCACGGGAGGCGTCGGATGGCCAACGTGGAAGGCTTTCCTTACGAGACGCGACTCAACATCCTTCATCAGCCACTGGAACTCATTGACGAAAAAGCGCTCGCGGGTGCGTGCACCTATAAGTGGTTCAACCAAACGCTTTGCCAGGTGAATGGGTCGGTGGTTCGTCTTGGAGTCGTCCAAGGCGAATATCATTGGCACAAGCACGACGATAACGACGAGTTTTTCTACGTTGTCGAAGGGAAGCTGTTGATCGATCTCGAAGGCAGAACCATGGAGCTCGGCCCGCGGCAAGGCACGGTCGTTCCCAAAGGAGTCCTCCATCGCACGCGCGCTCCCGAGCGCACTGTCATCCTCATGGTGGAGAACGCAGGCATCATCCCCACGGGAAACTGAAATCGCCGCAAGGCAGTAGCGCGTGGCGCCGTGTTCTCTCCGAGCTTATACTTGTGTTACGCAATGAAATTCGAGGCTTACAGTACTATTTGTCATCAACAGGACGCCGGCAGTTGGGTGGCCGAGATTCCTGCGATCGCCAGTTGTGATGCTTTAATGCCCACGCGCGAAGAAGCGCTTCCCGAACCGCGCCGCGTTTTCGGAATGATTGAAGAGGAATTCCGTGAGAAGGGGCTAGCGCTTTCAGAAGACTCAGCACCATTGACCACATGACCGATCAGCGCGAACAACTCGAGGCCGACGTGCTCATTGTCGGCGCGGGGCCGGCGGGGCTTTCTTGCGCGCTGCATCTCGCCAATCTCATCAAAAAGCACAACGTTTCCGGCGCCAAGCCCGAGCTTTCTGCAGAGAATATTTACGTGCTCGAAAAAGGCCGCGAAATCGGCGCGCACCAGCTTTCCGGCGCGATCATGAATCCCAAAGCGCTCGCTGAACTGGTTCCTGATTTCCGAAAATCCGCGCCGCTCGACACTGCGGTTACCGATTCCGCCGCGCTGCTCTTCACCAAGAATTCATCCTTCCGTTTCCCAATTACCCCGCCGCCTTTCCAAAACAAAGGCAATTACCTCATTTCGCTCAGCAGAATCACAAAATGGCTCGGCGGCCTAGTCGAAGCCGCAGGCGTCAACGTCTTCAAGGAATTTGGCGGTGCCGAGCTAATTTACGAAGGCGACGGCCTTGCGGGGGTCATCACCGAAGACAAAGGCGTCGACAAAAACGGCAAGCCCAAGGACAACTTCACGCCCGGCTATGAACTTCGCGCGAAAGTGACCGTGCTTGCCGAAGGTACGCGCGGCTCGCTCACCAAAAAACTCGTCGCCGCAAAAAAACTCGACAACATCAATCCGCAAAGTTACGGCATCGGCATCAAGGAATTGTGGGACGTGCAGCCCGGCCGCATTCAGCTCGGCTATGTGGCGCACACGCTCGGCTGGCCTGTTCCCACCAGCATGTACGGCGGCGGCTGGATTTACGGCCTTTCGAACAATCGCGTTTCCATCGGCCTTGTCATCGCGCTCGAATACGCCGACCCGCAATTCGATCCCCACGCCGTATTTCAAACCTGGAAGACGCATCCGTTTCTCAAGAAACTTCTCGACGGCGGCAAGCTCGTTCGGTACGGCGCGAAGTCGCTGCCCTACGGCGGCTGGTACGCCATGCCCCGCACCTACGTGGACGGCGGCCTGATCATCGGCGATTCCGCCAGCTTCCTCGATTCACAGCGCCTCAAGGGCATACATCTGGCGATGAAAAGCGGCATGCTTGCGGCGGAAACGATTTTCGAAGCCCTCAAATCCGGCGATACTTCTTCAAAGACGCTGAGCGCCTTCCCGAAAAAAGTCGAGCAAAGCTACGTCAAGAAAGAGCTCTGGCAGGTCCGCAATTTCCACCAATCTTTTTCGCGCGGCATGCTTCGCGGATTTTTTCATACCGCGTTTCAGCAAATCACCGGCGGCCGCGGCCTGATCGATCCCATGCGCGCGCACGCGGGCCACGAGGCCTACCGGAAAATCAACGGCCGCCCTGCGCCGGAGCGGTTCAAAGGCGATGGCAAACTCACCTTCGACCGCCTCACCGACGTCTATCACTCCGGCACGCGCCACGAAGAAGATCAGCCCTGCCATCTTCACGTTGCAGACACGAACATTTGCTCCACCAAGTGCGTCGTCGAATACGGCAATCCCTGCCAGTATTTTTGTCCCGCAGCGGTCTACGAAATGGTGAAAGAGTCCGGCACTACGCTAAAGCTGAAAATCAACGCTTCCAATTGCGTGCACTGCAAAACCTGCGACATCGCTGACCCTTACCAGATTATCGATTGGGTTGTTCCCGAAGGTGGTGGCGGCCCCAACTATGAAGGCATGTGACGCCTGAGGACTATCTCAGGAGCTTCTCTAACCCCCGGGCGACCAAAGTTTCTTCACGAAGTGAACCAGGCGGTCCACCACAGAATCGGCCTGCGTCTGCGCCGCGGGTTTGGACGGTTTTGCCGGAGCCGGGTGCGTGGGCATTGGCGTCCGCGCCGTAGGAGCAGAAGAAACGGGCGGAGAGGGAGCAGGCGGGTCTCCTTCCACGCGCCCTTCGAAAATGAGTGTGGGCCGCACGCGCACTCGCCGCACCACCACGATCTTGCTCGTGTCCACTTCCGGCTGAACTTCGGCGTTCGCGTTATAAATCAGCGGCGGAACGAAAACCTCATAGATCGGTCCTTCCTTTTCCGCGGGCTTATCCAATGGCAAGGGAGAAATGACGTCTCCGGAAGCCAAAGGCCTGGCATTCGCTTCTTCGGTGGTCTTCGCGGGTGGCACAAGCTCCAGCCGCGGAGGAGGCGTATATTTCGTGAGCTGAGGATCGCACGAGCAACGGTCGCCGCCTCCGCGTAATCCGTCCAACTGCCCATTCACCAGCAGAACATCCGCCGACTGAGGAACAACAATGTTTTGGCTGGTGAGCTGCTGCTCCAGCCTTACCGCGCCGCGATAAGCGCGAACGCACATGGCTCCTGCGGCGTCGAAACCAACCAAGGCATCTTGCGGACCGTCGCCAATGGCGATAGGTTGAATCTGAAGAAGCGGAGTATAAATCGTCACCGCGGGCCCATGTTCGATGGAAAGGTGAATCGTTCCGGAATCCAGGGCAACGGTGACCTGGTTGCCGACCTTGAGGACCGAGAAATGCGCCGGCCCGCAAATGCTGATGGACCCTCCCTCGATGAGGTCGAGGCGTGCCGTCCCGGACTTAACCAGTACGTCGCTGCCGCTCCGCAGGACGGTTCGCGGAAATCCTCGAACCAATTCGACGCGCATGGGCCCCGTGACGGCGACGGCCGCGCCATCAATCGTTCCAACGGAACCCGAAACCGGTTCATCGGAGCGCGCCGTCAGTGTCGTCAGAGTTGCTGCAGCAGCCAGCACCACCGCGCTAGCAAGCAGCCAAGCGATCCGGCGCATCCGGTTCTTTGAAATGAAGGGAAGCGGCACTTCGTAGTACTCCCGGCACAAAGGCGGGGCTCTCACCTATACTATACGTCGGCGGGGACTGCTGGCGCACCTGCGCATGGTAGCTCGGCCGGCAACCAAACCTACATGCCACACCCCAACACAATCTTTGAAACCGTGAAGCAGCCGGAGCAAGAGCCGGTCAACCTGCATTATGACACAAGGCTGCCGTCCCTGCCGTGGACACGCCGCATCCAGATTCCTTTCATCGCAGCTGCAGTGTATGGCGTTATTCGGACGCTTGGCCCCACGCTGCGCTATGAAGTGCTCGGCTGGCAGCACGCGGAACGGGTGCACGCGTCGGGCAAACGCATTATCTGGGCGTTCTGGCACCGCATCATCCTGCCGATTGTTTGGTGGCATCGCCATCATGGCGTCGTGGTGATGAACACCACTGCCTTTGACGGACAGTGGACGCGCAAGGTAATCGAGTGGCTGGGATTTGGCACCGCCCAGGGAAGTTCGTCGCGCGGCGGGTTGCGCGGACTCGCGGTGATGGCCAAACGGCTCGAAGAAGGAGTGGATTGCGCGTTTACCATCGACGGACCGCGCGGACCTCGCTACGTGGCAAAACCGGGACCGGTGATGCTGGCGCGCAAGACCGGCTGTCCCATCATGGTCTTTCACATCGGCATCGAGCGCGGCAAAACCTTCACCAAAACTTGGGACCACTTTCTGCTGCCCATGCCTTTTGCGCGCGCGGTGATTTTGTTTGCCCCGCCGATTTACGTTCCGGCGGATGCCGACGCGGAAGCGATGGAAGCGAAGCATGCGGAAATGCAGCGCGAACTCGAACGCGTCCGGGACATTGCCGATGCTTGGTTCTTGCTAAGCCCCCAAACCCGCGAAAAGCACCGCGCTGAATTCTCGCGCTGAACAGAACCTGCAAAATGGAAATCGGGAAATGGATATGTCTGCCTGGAAGGCCACGAATTTCGATTATTTCTGTCTCTCAGTTGCCGTCGCGTTCGCCGAGCTTCACGGGAATATCCATTTTCTTCCCGCCGCGATACACCGTCACATTGACCGTATCGCCCGGGCGGTGATGGTTGAGGACCGAGCTGACATCGAACTGGTTCGCCACCTTCTGGCCGTCGATGGCTACCATGACGTCGCCTCCTATATAGAATTGGCTCAGGCCGGCCCGAACAATGCGATCGCCGCCATGAATGCCAGCGGCGGCGGCCGGCCCTCCCTTTGTGACCGTTTCCACCAATAAGCCTTCTTGAACCGGCAAGTCCAGCGCTTCGGCAAGTCCGCCCGCAAGAGCCAACGTTTCCACGCCCAGGTAGGCGCGATGCACACGGCCGGTGGTGATGAGGTCATTGGCAATTGTTTTAGCGGTGTTGATGGGAATGGCAAAGCCAATGCCTGCGGTAGTGCCGCTCGGAGTGTAAATTGCCGTATTGATGCCGATCACGTCGCCGTGCGAATCGATCAGCGGACCGCCGGAATTGCCGCGGTTAATGGCCGCGTCGGTCTGAATCGCTTCTTCGATGGCGGTGGTCTGGCTGGTCTGCACAGTACGGCCGACGGCGCTGACTACGCCGGTGGTGAGTGTGGACTGGAAGCCGAACGGGTTTCCTATGGCGAGAACTTTTTGGCCTACCTGAATCGCACGGGAATCCCCAAGTTTCAAGGTAGCGAGTTGCTTGCCTTTGGGGTCAATCTTGATGAGCGCGACGTCATTGCGCTGGTCCGCGCCAATGTATTTCGCGGGATGGCGCGATTGATCTCCCAGAACCACCTCGATGGATTGTGCGCCTTCCACCACGTGGTAGTTGGTGAGAATGTAGCCGCGCGAATCGATAATAAAACCGGAGCCCGCGCCCTCGACCGGAACAGGGTCCATGAACCAGTCGTATTCGGTCGCTTTGGTAAGAATGTTTGCCACGGCCGGAGAAGCCTGGCGATAGATGCGCACGTTGATGGATTCGTCTTCCGTCAATCCCGCGTCGCTCGGGGCCGCGGAAGATGGACCGGAACTGCCAAGCCGCACGGCCTCCACTTTGTTTGGATCGTGAGGCCCGAAACGAGAACCTGCCCAGAACGCACCAAGGATCAGCACCAGCGCGGCAGCAATGGCGCGCGCGCGATTCGATCTGTTCCTTAAATTCATCGCTTATATCCCTTCTTTTCCATTCGATGCTTCTAGTATAGGCAAAGTCGCTGGAGCCGGTCACCGCGCCGCCTTGCTACCGTGGAGTCTGGCGGCCAGCGCTTCCACCTGCTGCCGGGTTTGTTCGAGGGTGCCGGAGCAATCGATTTTGTCCGTGGCATGCCGCAGCTTTTCTTCGGGCGGCATTTGCGCGGCAATGCGGCGGCGCGCTTCCTCTTCGCTCATTCCACGCGCGGCCATCCGCTCAAGCTGTTGCTCCGGGCGGCACCAGGTAACTACCAGGCCGTCGAGCTGTTTGTGCAGGCCAGCCTCGACGATCAGCGCGGCTTCGACGAACGCAGCGTCGCGCCCGCCAGCGCGTCGCCATTCATCGAATTGGCGAGCGACAGCTTCGGCGACGCGAGGATGGACAATGGCATTCAGGCGATTGAGTTTGGCGCGATCCGCGAAAACCAGCGCGCCGAGTTGTGCCCGGTCCACGTGACCCTGGCCATCGATGATCCCCAGGCCAAATTCGCGGAGCACCTCTTCGTAAGCGGGCTGGCCGGGCTCGATCAATTTGTGCGCGAGCGCATCGGCGTCGAGAACCGAAAAACCCAGTTCGCGGAGCATGGCCGCGACCGCGCTCTTGCCGCTGGCGATGCCGCCGGTCAATCCGAGTCGCAGCATTTTTGCAATCACCGAGCTGATGCCGTGGATTGCGTTGCCGAAGACGGCGATGAAGCGCGGCGAAGGCGCGCGGCCTTGACCGTGTTGCTCATGAGCATGGTGATAGTCATGGGGCCGACGCCGCCGGGAACCGGAGTGACCGCGCCCGCGGTGTTTACGGCGTCGGGATGAACGTCACCAACGAGAACGGAGCCTTTGGCGCGGAATTTTTCAAGGCGGGCCGGGAAATTGCGCAGGAGCCGCTCGGCTTCGGCGGGATCCTTGATCGTATTGGTGCCAACGTCAATGACCGTAGCGTTAGCTTTCAGCCAATCGGCTTGCACGAAACCGGCTTTGCCCATGGCCGCAACGACGATGTCGGCGCGGCGAACGATTTCCGGGAGTTCGCGCGTTTTGGAATGGCAGATGGTGACGGTGGCGTTGGCGTGCATGAGCAGAAGTGCCATGGGCTTGCCGACAATATCGCTGCGGCCGAGAACAACTGCATCTGCACTTTCGACGGGAATGCGGCTGCGGCGCAGAATCTCCATGCAGCCCGCCGGCGTGCAGGGGACGAGGCCGGGACGTCCGCTGACGAGGCGGCCCAGGCTGACCGGGTGAAAGCCGTCCACATCTTTCGCGGGATCGACGGCTTCGAGGATGCGCTTGGTGTCCACCTGCGGAGGAAGCGGAAGCTGGACCAGGATGCCGTCCACGCTGTTGTCGCGATTCAAATCCTCCACCACGGCGAGCAATTCCAGGGTGCTGACCGTTGCCGGGGGCGTGAGCAGCGCGCTCGAGAGGCCAAGCTGTTCGCAGGCGGCAATTTTGCTCTTGACGTAGAGCTGCGAAGCGGGACTTTCGCCGACGAGGACGGCGGCTAGGCCGGGGCGCACCCCGGCAGAGGTAAGCAGGCGAACCTCGTCCTTCAGTTCCGCGAAGATTTCGTCGCGAATTTTCTGGCCATCGAGAATGCGTGCGTTCATGGAGCGCTCGCTTTCGTGGAACGAACGAGCATCATAGCACCGCGACTCGCGACAGGTGAATCGTGCATTTGCGTTAGCCCTGATGGGAATGGCCGCCGGACTCGTAATTCCGCTCTTTGGTAACTCGGGCACGTTTAGCAACCTTCGCAAAGCTCAAGCACCCTGCGTAGAGACGGGACGGCTGTGTAAACCGCCGCTCACAGCGTTCGCCAAAATGAAGTACACCATGCGTTGCAGCAACGTTGTGGACAATCCCGAGTTGGAATTGGAAGGCCAAGACCGCGCCGCGGACGCCGTGCTGCTCTACCGCTTCGACGCGCAGTCCGGCGAGCACATCTTGCGGCTGCTGGATCCCGTAGCCCTGTCACCAGCACGTGAAGGTGCACAAGCGCGGCGATTGACACCGGAGCTCCATGCCCAATGGAATCAGCATTTTGCGCTTTGGCGTGCCCACAGGGTTCACATCCGTTTGCCAGTCCCGGACGCTCGCCGTTTCGACGGTTCTTCTGTAGGGACAATAATGTAAGAAAGGGTCGGACGACGTGTAGGAGGAATGCCGCTGTACCTCAGGACAGCTAGGCAGGCGTCCGCCCATGTGAGAGATTGGGACTCTCCAAGGGGGGTGTCCGATGGATGACACGATCGACTTTGATTTGACGATGCCTTTGCCGACGGAAGACAAGCAAGAGAGGCTTAAGGAAGATTGCAAGAAAATTGCCGAACTTTTTGAAGCGAGCGCGACGGCGATGTTCCAAGGCCGGGATGGTTTGATTTTTCATTTGGAGTTTGACGACGCCGCAAAATTTGGAAAGTTTGCCGAGTATTTGAGAGCAAACGGATTGTTGCGCATCGACAGAATTCAAACCAAGAGCGACAAGGTTCACTGAAACCCCCGGGGCGGAGCCCAGGTGGCGAAGTGTTCCGCTCGAAGTGGACACGACGCAAAGTCAGCGGTTCGGAAAGAAAATCTCCTCCCTCCTTGAGCAGAAGCCTTGGTCCCTTTTGCCGTTATAAGCGAAAGGGACTAAGGCTTTTCTGTTGTGGAATGGGCCGCAAGAAACTGCCGCAGGCGGAAGGTGAGTTCGTCGCGGACGCGGCAGAAGGCTGCGAGTTGTTCTTCGTGCGAGCCGGTGGCGTTGCCGGGATCTCGGATGCTCCAGTGGAGGCGCCGCGCTCCGGGAAACGTAGGGCAAAGTTCCGCGGCGGAATCGCACACGGTGATGACCGTGTCGAAGCGCCGGCCCTCGAATTCGGAAACGGATTTGGAGCGGTGAGCGGAGACGTCGATGCCGATTTGGCGCATGGGTTATTATGCCCGCTCCAGCGAGCAGCGGACAGAAAGAATGTCTCCTGCACACGGACTCGAGGTTTGCCCAAATGGGGCGCAGCATTCCCTCGCTGCGCTCGGGATAAAGCTGCGCCACCACGAGATCACGGGCAACAAGCCGGGACGCAGCACATGGATTTAGCTGCGGGCTTTACCGCCCGAACAAAAGCGCTGATGAACTTGCCGTCGATCTGCGGGCCAACGGTTTCGGGATCAAGGCCGGCGGCTTGGAGATATTCGCCGGCCTCCTCCAGCCGGTAAACGCGCGTGGCCTCTACTTCGATGGATTCGAACCCCGCGCGGGCAAGCTTTTCACGATACTCATTTTCTTCCAGCGCGCCCGCGACGCAGCCGACCCACAGTTCCATGCTTTTGCGGATGTTCGCGGGAACTTCGCCGCGCACGACGACGTCGGAAACCGCAAAGCGGCCGCCGGGCTTGAGGACGCGAAACGCCTCCGCAAGGACGCGATCTTTGTCGCCGGAAAGATTGATGACGCAGTTGGAGATGATAACGTCGACGGAATTGTCGGGCAAAGGGACGTTTTCGATCGCACCTTTCAGAAATTCGACGTTTGTGACGCCGGCGTTTTTCTGGTTTTCGCGAGCCAGCGCCAGCATTTCGTCGGTCATGTCGAGGCCGTAAGCTTTGCCGGTGGGGCCAACACGCTTGGCGGAAAGAAGGACGTCAATGCCGCCGCCGGAGCCAAGATCGAGGACGGTTTCGCCGGGTTGCAATTGGGCAAGAGCGGTGGGATTGCCGCAGCCGAGCGAGGCTGCGACGGCTTTTTCCGGCAAGGCGTCCTTCTCGGCGTCGCTGTAGAGATGCTTGGTGATTGGGTCGCAACCATTGATGGACGCGCCTGCCCCGCAACAGGCCGTCGTGCCCCTGGCAGCACGCTTCGCGGCTTCCCCATATTTTTGCTTCACCGCTTCTTGAATGTTGGTTTCGCTCATGGAGTTCCTCCCTTTGAAATTGGGACCACGGATTCTGCCGGGACAGCACGGGAGCGCGTGCAGCATTCTTCGTAGAGAAAGTTCAACACTTCGCGAAAAGCATCGGTATCTACGGAGTACCAGAGATACGTCCCTTCGCGGCGAGCTTTGACGAGGCCGACTTGCTTGAGCTTTTCGAGATGGTGGGAAAGAGTCGAAGCGGGGATGCCCAGTTCTTCCTGGACTTCGCCGGCCACCATTCCTGCGGGGTGGGCGGCGAGAAGAAGACGGAGGATTTGCAGGCGCGGTTCGGCGCCGAGCGCGGAAAAGCGGTCGGCGCAGCGCGTGACCAGGAGAGTATCGGGCTTGCGCATAGTTCGATAATTGCAGAAATAAGAAAGAATGTCAACCCCGCTCTCTCCCCAACGTTTTTTCGACCCTCGGCATCTTAGCTCCGGGGGGTGCCCACGCTTTGGAAAGCGCTGCAAGCTCTCGAAACGCCAGCGCATTTGGCTTTTGACCCCGTTTCCGCCGCATGGGATACTTTTGGGTTCAGGAATAATCATGAAAATTCAACGGATAGTTTCGTTTGCCATCATCCTGGGCCTGGCCAGTGCGCCCGTCTTCGCGCAGACGCCCGGAAATCCTCCCGCCGAGAAAAAGATTCAGACTCCCGCCGCACAGAGTCCCTCTTCCGAAGCCGCGCCCGGAAACTCCGAAACAGATTCCCCGCGCGCGGACGCCTATTACAACTACACGATGGGCCACATTTACGAACAGCAATATGAAGCTTCGAGCAACCCGGACTACGCCACGAAAGCCATCGAGGCCTACAAAAAGGCTTATGCGCTGGACCCGAAATCGCCGGTGATTGGCGAGCGGCTGGCGGAGATGTACTGGAAGGCACAGCGTACCAAGGAAGCGGAAAACGAAGCGAGAGACATCCTGAGGCGTGACCCTAATGACGTGCCGACGCGGCGTCTGCTGGGAAGAATTTATTTGCGAAGCTTAGGGGACGTGAATGCTGGCAGCGGGCAGTCGGAAACGGCAAACAAGGCCATTGAGCAATTCCGCGAAATCTACCGTCTGGACCCCACGGATACAGAGTCCGCGCTCTGGCTGGCGCGGCTCTACCGGCTAAAAAACGAACACGACAAGAGCGAGCAGGTTTTACGGAGCATCCTGAAAACCGATCCGGACAACGAGCAGGCGGTCGAGCAATTGACGCAGTTGCTGATGGATGAGGGTAAGTCTGACGAAGCCGTGGCGCTGCTCGAAGGGATTACCCAGCATTCGTCCTCGCCGGTGCTGCTGGATTTGCTCGGCGATGCATATACGCAGGCACATGATTTGCCGAAGGCGGAAACGGCCTACCGCAAAGCTGCCGAACTGGATCCTTCCGAGCTGAGCCATCAACGCGGTCTGGGACAAACCTTGTTGTCCGAAGAAAAATATTCGGAAGCGCTGAAGGTTTACCAGAAATTGTCGGAGCTGACGCCCGACGATTCCGATGTGTATTTGCGAATCGCGCAAATCTATCGCGAGCTGCACCAACTGGATAAAGCCGAAGAGAATTTGGTAAAAGCTCGGCAATACGCGCCGGGCAGCCTCGAGGTCATGTACAACGAAGGGATGCTCTACGAATCGCAGGGCCGTTATGAAGATGCCATTCGCGTGCTGACGGACGCAGTGACCGGGATCAAAGGGCAGCCGGCCACGCTGCCATCGCGCAAGAGATCGCTGTCCATCTTGTATCAGCAGCTGGGGCAGCTCTACCGCGAGGATCAGAATTATCAGGCCGCGATTTACACTTTTGAAGAGCTAGGGCACCTGGGTGACGAAGAAGATCGGCGCGCGCGCATGATGATCATGGACACGTACCGCACGGCCAAGGACTTGCCGAAAGCGCTCGAAACCGGCAAGGAAGCGATGGCCAAGTACCCTGCAGACTCTGGAATTCGCTCGAGCTATGCGCTGCTGCTTGGAGAAAACGGGCAGAGCGACGAAGCCGTCAAGCTCCTGCGCGCGCAACTGCACGGAGATTCGAGCGACCGCGACACCTATCTGAACATTGCGCAAGTTTATGAGCGCGGCCGGCATTACAAGGAAGCCGAGGAATCGGCCCATGCCGCCGAAGCGCTTCCCGGCCAGCCTCGTGACAACGAAATGATCTGGTTCCTCCTCGGCGCCATCTACGAGCGCCAGAAGCTTTATGACAAGGCCGAGGAAGAATTCAAGAAAGTTCTGGCGGTAAATCCCAAGAACGCGCCGGTGTTGAATTATTACGGCTATATGCTTGGGGACCTGGGAATCCGTCTGAACGAGGCGCAATCGCTGGTTGAGCGCGCGCTGCAGGAAGAACCTTACAATGGCGGCTATCTCGACAGCCTCGGATGGATTTATTTCAAGGAAAATCGGCCTGTGGACGCAGAAGCCACGCTGCGCAAGGCCGTGGCGCGCGAAAGCCACGATCCCACAATTCACGCGCACTTGGGCGATGTTTACGCCAAGCTCGGCCGGCCCGACTTGGCCGCGGCGGAGTGGGAAAAATCGCTGGCGGAATGGCACAGGTCACTGCCGGCAGACCTGGAATCCGACAAGGTTGCGGAAGTCGAAAAGAAGCTTTCGCAATCCAAGCATCGCGTGGCGCAGAAGTCCACTTCCTCCGACGCCAAGCCGTAATTCACGAATGACCGAAGTTCGCATTCCAGCTTTCGCGAAAATCAATCTGCGCCTGGACATTTTGGGGAAGCGACCCGACGGCTATCACGAACTGCGAACGATTTTTCAGACGCTTTCCTTGCACGACGAACTCCGGCTCGGAACTTCCCGGCGGCCGGGAATTGCGCTGAGCATCCAGGGAAACGCCTCGCTCGCGGCAGAACCCGTGCAGAAGAATCTCGTCTATCGCGCCGTGGACGCTCTCAAGCGCAAACTGAAAATCGGCGGCGGCGTGGAGATCGAGCTCAGAAAGGAAATTCCAGCGGGCGGAGGGCTGGGCGGAGGCTCGAGCGATGCGGTCGCCGCAATGCTCGGGTATTTGCAACTAACCGGAGAAAAATTACCTGCCGGGCAAATGATGGAAATCGCCGCTTCTCTCGGCGCCGACGTGCCGTTTTTTCTTCTGGGCGGGCGGGCGCTCGGTGTGAACCGCGGCAACGAAATCTATCCTCTGGAAGACATCCCCAAACTGCCGGTTCTCGTGGTCGTTCCACGGGAAGTTCGCATCCCCACGCCGGACGCTTTCCGCTGGGTACACGCGAAGCCCCTTGGTTTGACAAACTCTTCGGTAAACTCTAAACTCTTACAGTTCTGTGCTCTATCTTGGAGCTCGCCTGCGAAGGCAGGCGCGCAGGGAAACGGCCTTTCGAATGATTTTGAAGGGCCGGTCTTTCGGCGGCATCCCCGGCTTGAACAAATCAAGCGGGCCTTGCTTCAAAAAGGAGCGACAGAAGCCTCGCTGGCGGGTAGCGGTTCGGCGGTGTTTGGAATATTCCCGAGCCCAGCGATGGCGCGCCGAGCCGCTGTTGGGTTTCCGCACGATCAGACCTTCGTCTGCGAGACACTCTCGCGCGAGAGGTACGCTCGTAGGATGCACATCGCCCGATAAGGCCGCGTGTGCTCGAAGTGGAAGCCGCCTTCAGCGACTCCGCAGAAGTTAAACAGTTGAAAGTTTGAGTTAAAGGCTACGGGGGAGAATGCGGAGCAAGGGTGTTTCTTGGTTCCGAATTTTTCGTTCCTAACCTTCAACTTTTGACCTTCGCCTTTCAACTTCGATCGGAGGAGGTTGTAGGGCCGCGCTTTAGCGCGTCCCCAGTTACGCTTCGGCCACTTCAGGGTTCTGAATAGTTGGGGAGCGAACGCAAAGTGAACGAAGACCGCTTCAAGATTTTTTCGGGGACCGCAAACCCAGTGCTGGCGGAGAGCATCTGCGGTCATTTGAACGTTCCGCTGGGGAAAGCGCTGCTCGGCCGATTCAGTGATGGCGAAATTTATTTCCAGATTCTCGAAAACGTTCGCGGCGCGGATGTTTTCGTCGTGCAGCCGTGCCATCACCCGGTGGACAACCACCTGTTGGAATTGCTGCTGATGATTGACGCGTTTAAGCGTGCTTCAGCATGGCGCATAACGGCGGTGCTGCCGTATTACTGCTACGCGCGGCAAGACCGCAAGGATAAGCCGAGGGTTCCGATCTCGGCGAAGCTCGTCGCAGACCTGCTGGAAACGGCCGGGGCCAGCCGCGCGCTGACCCTGGATTTGCACGCGCCTCAGATTCAGGGCTATTTCGACGTGCCCGTGGATCATTTGTACGCGTCGCCGGTGCTGGTCGAATACTTCCGGCACTTGAAGCTGCCCCATCTTACGGTGGTCGCCCCGGATGCGGGGGGAGTGGAGCGCGCACGGTTTTTCGCCAAGAAGCTGGATGCGCCGCTGGCTATCGTTGACAAACGGCGCGTGGACGTGGACGTGAGCGAAGTGATGCACCTGATCGGCGAGGTGCGCGGCCGCAGCGCTCTGGTCGTCGATGACATCATCGACACTGCGGGAACGCTAGTGAAAACCGGGGAGGCTTTGCTGCGCGAAGGCGCCACGCAGGTGTACGCCGCTTGCACGCACGCGGTGCTTTCCGGTCCGGCCGTCGAGCGGCTCGAGAAGTCCAAGATCTGCGAAGTGGTGGCCACCGATTCCGTGCCGCTTACCGAAGCGGCCAAAAAAATGGGGAAGATCAAAGTTTTGAGCGTGGCGGACCTGCTGGCGCGCGGGATTCGCTCGATTCACGAAGAGACTTCCATCAGCGAGCTGTTCATCTGATTGACGAGCTCCGGCGCAGCATGCTGCGCCCCAGACACCCAGGTTCGAGCAATTAGGCGCCAAAAAGTTTAAGTTCAGAAGAAGGGAAGAAGGCCATGGCAGATCGAGCAGAGGGAGTCGTAGTAGAAGGCGCGCCCCGCGCCACGCGGGGCAAGAACGAAGCGCGGCGGCTGCGCCAGACCGGGCAAGTTCCGGCGGTTTTGTACGGCGGCAAGGCCGCTCCGGTTACGCTGTCGGTGAACGCCAAGCAAGTGAGCGCCATCCTGCGCTCGTCGACCGGGCACAACACCCTGTTTCAAGTGAAGCTCGGAGGCAAGCCAGAGCCGGCCATCCTGAAAGACTGGCTGGTGGATCCGGCCACCGGAAAACTCCTGCACGTCGACCTCATGCGCGTAGCGATGGACGTGCGCATGAAAGTCAAGGTTCCGGTGCACACCTTTGGTGAGCCGGCCGGCGTCAAAGTGCAGGGCGGCGTGTTTGAAGTTGTCACGCGCGAAGTGGAAGTGGAATGCCTGCCGAGCGACATCCCCACGGAATTCCGCATGGACGTCAGCGAGCTGATGCTCGGCAAGCAATTGCGCGTGGGCGAGCTGCAAATTGACCCAGCCAAGATCAAACTTCTCACCGAACCGGAGCGCGTCATCGCTCACGTCGTGGCGCTCAAGGTCGAGGAAGAGAAGCCTGCGGAAGCGGTGGCAGCGGAAGGGGCAGCTCCGGCCGAGCCCGAAGTCATCAAGAAGGGCAAGAAAGAAGTCGAAGGCGAAGAAGGCGCGCAAGCTGCGGAAGCACAGCCCAAGGCCGAGAAGGCAGAGAAGCCCGAGAAGGCGGAGAAGAAAGAAAAGAAATAAGGATGGGGTGGGCTGGAAGTCATGTTGGCGTCACCAGTCACGAGTCACCAATCACGACTCACGAGCGGAGCCCTTCTTGCTGTGCTTCGGCAGGCGTAGTGACACCTTATGCGGCTCATTGTCGGACTTGGGAATCCCGATCCGGAATACCAGTGGACGCCGCACAACCTGGGTTTCATGGTGGTGGACGAACTGGCCAATCGCAATGGGATTCGCGTCGAGCGGCCGGAAGGCCGGGCGCTGGTAGGCCGCGGAAAGGTAGCCAGGGAAGAAGTGCTCCTGGCCAAGCCGCAGACGTACATGAATCTGAGCGGCATCTCGGTGAGAGAGCTGCTCGCGAAGTACGAACTGCATGTGGACGCACTGTTGGTGATGTGGGATGAAGTGCAACTGCCGCTCGGCACGATTCGGATTCATGCGGACGGCAGCGCGGGGAGCCACAACGGCGCGCGGTCAGTGATTAACGCCGTCGGAACTCAGAAATTTGCGAGGCTGCGGCTCGGCTGCGGACTTGAACATCGGCTAAGCAGCCGCAGAGAGCACGTGCTGCGGCCCATGAAGAAGGCGGAACTGGAGGTCGCAGCGGAAATGGTAGGCGAGGCTGGCGACGCCGTTGAGATGATTCTGACGCAGGGCTTAGACGCGGCGATGACGAAATACAACCGCCGCAAGCCCCCGTCGGGAGAAGAACCGGAAGAGGCCGTGTAGCAGCGGGTTTAGCCCGCCGTAGCTAGCGAGAGAAAAATTTCCGTGCCAAAAGCAGTCGAGGCCGCGGACGCAAAACAGTTTGCGAGAGGGAAGAGAGGTCATCATGGAAGAGCGTTATTACGATTTGATTTTCATCGTCCGACCGGGCACGCCGGAGGAGGAGATCAAGAAGGTTCTTGGCGTGGTCGAGCACGCCTGCGCGGAAAAGGGCGGCAAGATCGAGAAGACCGAGCAGTGGGGCACGCGCAAGCTCGCTTATCGCGTGCACAAACACCGCGAAGGGATTTACGTGCACCAGGAGATTCGCACCACGCACGGCGAGCTGATCGCCGAGATCGAACGCCGCCTGCGCACCCAGGACCCCGTGATCAAATACCAGACGGTGCGATTGGACGAAGATTTGAAGCGGCAAAAGAAGCTCGTGCAAAAGCGCGAGAAGCGCGCCGCGCGGCGTCCGCGCCGTCCGGCAGCGCCTGCGCCAGCGGCCCAGGAGCAAGCCACGGCCACAAGCTAATTCTGGTGACGCTTTCGAGATTCTGGTAGAGCGATTCGAGAAAGAGATGCATTCCCGGCTTGGCCGGGTGGTAATCGGAAAGGGTGATAAGCATGGCAGAGGAACAGAAACAAGCACCAGCGTCAGGCGGCGCTCCGCGACGCGAAGGCGGGGGACGGCGCGAGAGCACGCCGGGCGGCGCTGCTCAGGCCGGAGCCGGAGGAGCTGCGGGCCCAGGCGGACGGCCCCGCGGCAAGCGGCAGTATTTTCGCAAGAAGAAAGTGTGCAAATTCTGCGTGGAGAAGATGGACTTCATCGACTACAAACGCGCGGACATTCTCGCGCAGTTCCTGCAGGAACGCGGCAAGATTCTGCCCCGCCGCATGACGGGGGTCTGCGCGCGGCATCAGCGCGGATTAGGCGTGGCCATCAAGCGCGCGCGCAACATCGCGTTGCTGCCGTTTTCGGGCAGCGCCGGGAACGTGCAGGCCCCGCGTGCGGTGACGCCCGGTGCGCATGGCGCGCACGCGCCCGCTGCAGCGCATCCCGCGCCCGCCGCAGCGCATCCCGCGCCCGCCGCCGAAGCGCCCAAATCCTGAGTTGTTTGTTTTTGAGTTTTGAATTGCTGTCGCTCGGGGCGCAAGCCGTGAGGGTTTTTTCTCAGTTTTGCAGACAAAGCTTTTCGCAGGGCCTGAACAGGAGCTAAGAGAGGCAAGATGCAAATCATTCTTCAGGAAGACATCGATAAGCTGGGACACCGCGGCGACGTAGTGACGGTCAAGCCCGGCTATGCGCGCAACTACCTGTTGCCGCGCAAGCTTGCCGTCGAAGCGACGGAGGGCAATCTGAAAGCGATTGAGCGGATTCGCGCGTCGCTCGCTAAGAAGACCGCGACGGAGCTCGAAGCGGCGCAGAGGCAAGCTGAATTGCTCAACGTCGTCGCGTTGAAGTTCACGCGTAAGACCGGCGAAAACGATCAGATGTTCGGCTCCGTGACGGCTGCGGACATTGCCGACGCGCTTGCCGCGCAAGGCTTCAAGATCGACAAGCGCCAGGTGCAGCTTTCTGAGCCCATCCGCATCATCGGCGAATCGCCAGTGACCATCAAAGTCTTCCGCGACGTCACCGCACAAATCAAAGTTACCGTGGAAAAGGAATCGTAATCCGCGGCCACCAGCAAAAACTATTTTTTGAACAGCGGCGCAATATTCCGGCACCAGGGTAATGCGCCCTTTTTGTTGGTAAAAACCGCTGCGCGAGAACTTTTTTCAACATTTCCAAAATCGTGCACAGCGATATTCAAAAACTCCGATTGACGCGTCCGGCAACCACGGGCACAATGCGCCAACGATTCGGTAACAATCAAAACAGGATTTGGTCGGTCCCAGCGTGCCTGCTCTTTGGCAAGCATAACCGTCGCCACCTGAAGATTGTCAAAATGTCCTAAGGCAGAGAGGCTTGCACTCCTAAGACGGGTGTGGTCTAATGTTTGGCGAACAAAAAGCGAATAGCAAGCGCAAGACAACCTATGGCAGCCGACACCACCCTCGAAAAGCCATTGCCCAATAATTTGGAAGCCGAACGCTCTGTCCTGGGCGCCATTCTGCTGGACAATCACGCGCTGAACGCCGCCCTAGAAACGCTGCGGCCCGAAGATTTTTTTCTCGACCAGCACCGCCGCGTCTTCACCCATATGATTGCGCTCGGCGAAAGCCAGCAGGCCATCGACTTGGTGACGCTCAGCGACGAATTGCACTGCAAGGGCGAGCTGGAAGCTTCAGGCGGCGCGCCGTACCTTGCTTCGCTCGCCGACGGCATGCCGCGCGTTTCCAACATCGAGCATTACGCGCGCATCGTCAAAGAAAAAGCCATCCTACGGAACCTGATTCATACCACGCACGAAATCCAGCAGCGTGCCTTCGAGGGCGAAGAGGGCGCCGACGCTCTTCTCGACGGCGCGGAATCACAGATTTTTGCGATTGCCGAAGACCGGATACGCGCCGGATTAATCCCCGTCAAAGACATCGTTCGCGACAATTTCGAGCGCCTGGAAAAAATCTTCAAGGAAGGCAAGAGTGTCACCGGCGTTCCCACCGGCTATACGGAATTGGACAAGCTCACCTCCGGCTTGCAGCCCTCGGAATTGCTCATTCTGGCCGCGCGGCCCTCGCAAGGAAAAACTGCGCTGGCGCTGAACCTGATGGAAAACATCGCCATTCGCGGCGGCCACCCCGCGGCGATGTTCAGTCTGGAAATGTCCAAGGAGTCGCTGCTGCAGCGCTTGGTCGCCTCCGTGGCGCAAATTGACGCGCACAAATTTCGCACCGGCCATTTGAATCGCGAAGACTGGCGCCGCATCACCGAAGCGCTGGGCACGATTTCTTCTTCGCCGTTGTGGATTGACGATTCCGGCTCGATCAGCGTGCTCGAAATTGGCGCCAAGGTCCGCAGGCTGAAGCGCGACAAAGGCATGTCGCTGCTGATCGTCGACTATCTCCAGCTCATCACCGCGCGCGGGCGTTTTGGCAACCGCCAGGAAGAAGTGGCCAGCATTTCGCGCGGCTTGAAGGGGCTGGCCAAAGAGCTGCAGATTCCCGTGCTAGTGCTCAGCCAGCTTACGCGCGCGCCGGAGCGCGATGAGCGCGGTCCGCAGCTCTCCGATCTGAGGGAATCCGGCGCCATCGAGCAGGATGCTGACGTGGTGATGTTCATCTACCGCCCGCACTTTTTCAAAGCGGGCGCCACTCCCGAAGAGCGCGAAGAAACCGAGCTGCGCATCGCCAAGCAGCGCAATGGCCCCACGGATATGGTGAAGTTTGTTTTCCGCAGCCGCTTTACGCGCTTCGAGGAAGCCGCGCCAGACGCTTTCTCGTCGTTCGCGCCGGACGAGATGTAACTTTTGCGCGGTGTGCGGTAAGCATGCCACAGCGTGGACACCCAGCCACGCGGCGCAAAATTGGCGCCGATAGTAGGCGCTTTTCCCGCTTAAGTAGGCCGCTAACTCTATCTAGAATCAGGGCTTAAGTGTGCCTCTCCGAATGGGCGGGAGCGGCATCCCCGCCCGGCAGCTTCGGTCTTGGAAGTGCACTCAAGCAGGCAGCACAGCGAGGCGGTCTTTGGCGCATAGCAGCACAACCACTCCTGCTGTGCGGAGTTTAATGGGGCTAAGGCCCCTGCACTGCCAACCGTGGCGGAGTGCCTTTCCGCTCGGCGTCAGGTGTTGTCTTTTGCGCGCGGCGGCCAAAGTGGCCGTCTGTGCGCGCGCTGCGGTTGTCGTAAACTCATAGCTTTGGGATCGCTGAAGAAGGACAAACAGAAAGTGGCAGCCCTTTGTTCCTCAGGGTAAACAGGGCTGCCGCACTCCATAGGAACATGCCAAGCAAACAGAAAAGTCTCCTCAGTCGAAGCAGTAGAGGCTCTCGGCACGAAGCAAGACGGCCAGTTTGGGCGGAGGTTTCGCTCGGAGCGTTGGCGCACAACCTCGCGGCCATCCAAAAGTACGTGAATCCGCCGGAAGAGAAGCGCAAGAGCCCGCGCAAAATCCTATCCATCGTGAAGGGTAACGGCTACGGCCACGGCGGCCCGCAAGTTGCCAAGGCGCTCGAAAACGCCGGCTCGGACTGGTTTGGCGTGACTTGCACCGACGAAGGCATCGCCGTGCGTGAAGCCGGCGTGCGCCGCCCGATTCTTGTGCTGACGGGCTTTGTCGCGGGCGAACAGGCGCGCCTGCTGAAATACGACCTCACGCCCGCAGTGCATCGCTGCGATCAGTTGCCGCTGCTCGAACGCGCCGCGGCTCGCCGCGGAAGCAAGCCCGCGTCGTTTCACCTGAAGGTTGACAGCGGCATGAACCGCTTGGGCATTGCGTCGTCGGACGTCGATTGCTTTGCGCGCCAGCTCGGCAAATGCAAGCACTTGAAGCTCACCGGCATTTTCTCGCACTTCGCGTCGTCCGAAGTTTTCACCGACACGACTGCCGGCAAGCAAACGCAGGAACAAGAGGAGCGCTTCTACGCCGCACTCGACCGCCTGCGCGCTCTCGGTATCGACCCCGGCATCGTGCATCTCGCCAACAGCGCGGCCATCGTCTCGCGCCCGGAAACTTGGGCGAACATGGTGCGCCCCGGCGCGCTTCTCTACGGCTACCATCCCGGCTACGATCCCGCGGAAAAGCGCGAAGAAGCGGAGAAGCTCCTGCCGCTGAAGCCGGTGATGAGCCTGCGCACGAAGATCATCCATTTGCGGCGCGTTCCCGCGGGCGCGGGGGTCGGCTACGACGCCACGTTTGTCCCCAAGCGGCCTTCGCTGATTGGCGTGCTGGCCGCGGGCTATGGCGACGGCATCCACCGCTCGCTCGGCAACCGCGGCAGCGTGCTGTTGCGCGGCAAGCTCGCGCCCATTGTCGGCATCATCTCGATGGACGTGACCATGATTGACGTGACCGACATCGAAGGCGTGGAAGTTGGCGACGTGGCCACGATTTATGGCACGGACGCGAGTGGCAACGTGATTCTCGCAAATCGCGTCGCGCGCAGCATCGGCACTGTCACCTCCGACCTGCTCTGCGCCGTCAGCCAGCGCGTCGAACGCGTTTATGTCCGCTAGCCTAATCTATGAGAACACTGCGCGGCTTGGGTCTTGCCCACGAATGCAGCTGTGATTTACATCTGGTATTCGAGTGTCCGGCAGGTTGCCCTCCGTATTCATCTGCTAAAACAAGATAATCGAAACAAAACACTCTGGATGCACATCGCCTTGAGGGCGACCATCCCATTTCCGGGGATTCTTTTTGCGTTTCTTGGCTGGCGCCCGGCCAAGCGGGTAAACATCGGTTAGCGCCAACATTTCCAGCTTTCGCCCCATACCCCCGCTTGAGGTAAACTCAAACTCTTGCACATCCGCCTCGGGGGCAGGTGGGCGGATGCCGCTCCCGATATGAATCGAATCACTGCCATTTTGCCTGCTGCGGGCATGGGAACGCGCATGGGCACGGAGACGCCCAAGCAGTTCCTCGAGTTGAACGGCACGCCCATCGTAATCCTCAGCTTGCGGCGCATCGCTTCCTGCCCGCTGGTGACCGATCTCATCGTGGCTACGCGCGCCGACGGAGTGCAGCGCCTCGAAGAGCGCATCGCCAAGGAAAAATTCAAGCAGCCCGTGCGCGTGGTCAAAGGCGGCGATTCACGCCAGGAGTCCGTCGCCGCGGCCTTGCGCGAAGTGCCCAACGACACGGAAATCGTCCTGGTTCACGACGCCGTGCGCCCGTTCGTGACCGTCGAGCAGATTACTCGCGTCATCGAAGAAGCGCGCCGCTGTCACGCCGCGATTCTGGGCATCCCCGCGATGGACACGGTGAAAGAAGTGAAGCGCGCCAGCCTGCCGGAAGACGTGGCGCTTATCACCGGCACCATTCCGCGCGAGCGCCTGGTGCTGGCGCAGACGCCGCAGGTTTTTTCCACAAAGCTGCTCAAGGAAGCCTTTGCCCGCGCGCAGTCCGACGGCGTGAACGCCTCCGACGAAGCGGGGCTCGTCGAGCGGCTCGGGTACGACGTGCGCGTCGTGCTCGGCTCCGAGCGCAACCTGAAAATCACCAAGCCCGCTGACATGGAACTCGCCCGCTTCTACCTCGACCGCGAAAGCAAGAAGGTTTAAGGATGAACTCGCGCTCGCTGTTAAAAACACTGCTCCTCTGGTTTTCGATCATCTTGCTCGGGGTCCTGTTATGGAAATTAATCTCTGCCCCCGGACCCCCATCGGGAGGAACCTCGAAGAACTCCGATTGGCTCCTGCTGCTCCTAAATGTTATCCCTCTCCTTCTCCTCGTCGGGTTTTGTCTTTTCCTCTTGCAGCGAATGAAAGCGGGTTCGTGGCGAGGAGGCGAGATTGGCGCCTCCAGGACACGGACTGGCATCGGTTACGACTTACACCGGCTGGAGTGGGGCAGGCCGCTCATTATCGGCGGCCTTGAACTGCCGTTCGACAAAGGTCCGGTGGGCCACTCCGACGGCGACGTGCTCGCTCACGCGCTTTGCGATGCGTTGCTCGGCGCAGCGGGGCTCGGCGACATCGGCACGCATTTTCCGGACACCGATCCGAAATGGAAGGGCGCCAACAGCTTGCTCTTCCTAGAGCACGCCAAAAAGCTGCTCACCGACAAAAATTTCGCCATTGAGCATGTCGATGCCGTGGTCATCACGGAAAAACCGAAGCTCGGCCCACACTTCCCCAAGATGCGCGAAGCCCTCGCCAAGGCGCTTGGCGTCTCGCTCGACAAAATCCACTTGAAAGCCAAGACCAATGAAGGCGTCGACGCCATCGGCCGCGGTGAAGCCATCGCCGCCCACGTGGTAGCCACACTTTCTTCTCGTTGAGGGATGTTTCCGGTGTAGGGGCACGACACATCGTGCCCTTCCTTGGCTTCTGATACGTTGCTGTAGCGCGGGGCGCAGCCCGCGGTTTTTCTCTTGCGGGTGCCGTGAAAATCCGCCGGGCTCGCGCCCTGCGCTACAATTCTTCTTAAATGGCCACCAATGATCAAACAAACGCTGCCATTGCCGCGAATCCTTTCACCTTCGCCGACGTTCTGGCCATTCTGCGCGAACGCGGCTGGCTGACGGCCGATTCGACTCCCGAAATCGATGCCTGGTGCGGCCACGCCGCGGCGATTCTTGGCACGCAAGCTGCTGATCGCACTGCTCTCACCGAATTGCTTGCGCTGGTTTTTCACTACGATGCGCAAGAAATTCTCACTCGTAGGGAGACGCACGAAGTGCTCTCGCGCTACGCCGCGCGCGACGTCCTTCGTCACCTCGCGCTGCTCCTTCTGGACGGCGCCGCGCTCAACTCCGAGCGCTTTAAAGAAATCGTCACCAAATTGAAGGAAGAACTGCAATTGCCTGGCCGCGAATTGCTTTATCCTTTGCGCGTGGCGCTTGCGGGCCGGCCCGGCGATGGCTCGCTCGACCGCGTCATCTTGCTGCTCGACGAAGCTGCTCCTTTGCCCTTTGCTGTGCCGGTAAAATTCGCCCGCGCCCGCATCCTCGAATTCTGCGCCGCTTTGGATTGAGCGCGCCATGTAGACGTCGCCTTCTGAGGCGGGCCGCTCTTCAAGTTCCTTTCCCGTTCCGGCTTTGCGGCTCGCTTCACCGGCCTCGCATAGGGCGACCGATCATTTGGACTGCGGCAGCGTTGCTGCCGCTTTTCGCACGGTTACGGTTGCTGACGGTAGCGATTTTTCCGGCATAACGCGAATTAGGAAGACGGAGGAAAACAGTGAGCTCTTGGTGCTTCAGACAAAGGAAGCTGCCGCACCTCAAAGGAAGCCGCCCCCTGTCAACTGTGAACTGTTGACTGTAAACTGTCTCCCTCATGGACAGATTAACCGGCATTCATGCGGTGAAAGAAGCGCTCGAAGCGCGGCGTCCCATCGACCGCATCGCCATCGCGAAGGGCCGCCAGGACACGCGCATCGAGGAAATCGTGCAGCTCGCGCGCCAGCAAAGCATCCCCGTGCGCTTCGAAGACCGCATGCAGCTCGACCGCCTGGCCAATTCAAAGGATCATCAAGGAGTGGTCGCGCTCGCCGCTGCGCGCGCCGCCGCGACTCTCGACGACATTCTCTCGGGCGCCAATCACGCGCGGGGCCAGCTCGGCCTCATCATTCTGCTCGATGGCGTCGAGGATCCGCACAATTTGGGCGCGATCGTCCGAACGGCGCTGGCCGTAGGTGCGCATGGAGTCGTGATTCCGGAACGCCGCGCCGCCGGGCTGACAGACACGGTGGCGCGCTCTTCCGCCGGAGCCCTGGCGCATTTGCCCGTGGCCAAGGTGACGAACCTCGCTCGTGCCATGGAAGAATTGAAAGAAGCAGGCTATTGGCTGGTGGGGTTGGATGAACGCGCGGATAAGGTGTACACGGAAGTGGATTACACTTCCCCGGTGGGCATCGTGCTTGGCAGCGAAGGCCAGGGCCTGCATGAATTGACGCGGAAGCGCTGCGACTTCGTCGTCTCCCTGCCTACGACCGGCCCGGTCAAATCGCTCAACGTCTCTGTCGCTGCCGGCGTCGTCCTCTTCGAAGCACTTCGCCAACGCCATGCCGCATCGCAAAGCGAGTGACTCACACTTCTTCGACTTCAGCCGTCCACGTCACTTCGAAGCCCTTCTTGATGCTCATGTGCACCGGGCAGTAATTCTCATGATGCGCCAGCGCGCGATCGGCCTCGGCGCGCTTGCCCTTGGGAATTTTCAGCTTGTAGTTCAACTTTACCGCTGCGATGCGGAAGAAATTCGCGTCGGCCTCGATGCGTCCTTCGACGTCGGCTTCCAATCGGTCCGCTGCCGGTATTCCGCGCGCTTCCAGCGCGCCTGCCAATGTGCCGGTCAGTCAACCGGCGAGCCCGGCAATGACGTGATCGACAGTGGTAGGTATCGGATCGGGATTCTTCACGCCGTAGTATTTCGCGTAGCCGCCGTGCGTTCCGAATTGCAGTGGTTTTTGAAACCCTTCGATGTGAGCCTCCCGCAGCGGCCGCTTCTTCTGCGCCAAGCGTATCCGCGCCGTATGAATGACTTCGCCCATGATTCCCTCCGTATTTGGAGGATGCGGGAGACCACGAAGAAGGTACACCAGCGCCAAGATTCTCTATTTGTCGTATTGAATCAGCGAGAACACATCCACGCCATTCAGCTTCTTCCGTCCGCCAAGAAAAGTAAGCTCTACGGCGAACGCTGCGCCTTCCACAGTGCCCCCGAGCTTCTTCACGAGTTTTGCCGTTGCCGACGCGGTTCCGCCAGTGGCCAGCAGGTCGTCGCAGATGATCACGCGTTGGCCCGGCTTCACGGCATCTTCGTGAATCTCCAGCGTATCCGTGCCGTATTCCAGCGCATAGGAAATGCTCGCCGTTTTGTACGGCAGCTTCTTCGGCTTGCGCACCGGCACAAAGCCCGCACCCAGCCGATACGCCAGCGCCGGGGCAAAAATAAATCCGCGCGCCTCAATGCCCGCCACAACATCAATGGTGCGGCCCTGATAATGCTCGCACAACCGGTCTACCAGCGCGTGGAATCCCTGCTTGTCCTTCAACAGCGTGGTGATGTCATAAAACAAGATCCCCGGCTTCGGATAGTCCGGCACTTCGCGGATCAATTTCTTCAAATCATTCATGCACCCGTTCTCCTCGAGGTATGTAGGGGCGCGCTTTAGCGCGTCCCATGCAACGCAACACCCCTGCGACCGTTGTTCGGAAGCAATCACTGTTTGGTTCAAGCGCTCGGACTAATCACAAACCCGCCATCATACTGCGACTCGATTGCCGCCGGTTCTTCTCGCACCTCCGTCACTTCCGAACCGAATGGCCCGCGTTCCAGCAGCTTCTGCAGTTCTTTGTGCTGCTGCGGCGTCCCCATGGCAAACACTTCCACGCGCCCGTCCCAAAGATTTCTCACGAAACCGCGAACTCCCAGCCTTTCCGCGGAATGCTGCGTGAAGAAGCGGAAACCCACACCCTGGACCATGCCCGAGACGAAATACCGTTTGGCTAATCTAGCTTCGCTCACAAACCAAAAAATTGTAGCAGACGCGCGCTGTTTCTTGCTCTCAGGACAGGGAAATTCTGGCATGCTTTGGAGAGTGCGAGCCGCATCTTTTGGATTGCGGCACCCTTGCTGCCGCTTTCCTGATTCCCGTGGCGGCTGCATGTCGGTTCGCGGCTTCGCTGGGGTTGCGTTACACTCTCAAACGGAATGAATTGCAGAGGCTCCGGTCACCGCCCAGGCGGCCGGAAGACCCATGGCGAGCATCTAAACCTTTATGACCCAAGCCAGTGCCAGCCTTTGCCGCCTTCACAATTTTTGGCTTCTTCCTGCGCTTTGTTTTGCACTGGCTCTCGGCGCTTCACCCCTTTTTGCTCAAGACGTGCCTCAAGGTCCGATGGCTCCTCCGCCGGACCATCACGTCATTCGCATCGGCAACGAACCCGCGCCTCCCGCGCCTCCTTCGCTTCCCGAACCCGAGATCATCCAGCGCTTCTCCCGGAAGGAAGACGAGTATCTCGCCATGCGCTCGCATTTCACCTATAAGAAAACCATTCGCATCGAAGAGTTCGGCCCCGACGGCAAGCCCTCCGCCGAATATGTCCTGGTGATGGCGCCGAAGCGCGACGCAGATGGGAAAGTCTACGAAAGCGTCGTGCAGCGCCCGCAATCCACCATGCAGCACTTCTACCTTCGCTCGGAAGACCTGGAAGGCCTCGAACGCATTCCCGCGTTTCCGCTGACGACAGCACAGCTAGCGAACTACAACCTGAAATATCTGGGCAAAGAGCAGGTGGATGAGGTCAACTGCTACATTTTTCAAGTAAAGCCGAAAGTTCTCGAACGCCAGAAAGCTTATTTCGATGGAGTCGTCTGGGTCGATTCGCAGTACCTCGAAGTGGTGAAGACCTACGGCCAGTGGATGACCGACCTTGGTCCGGTGCACGTGGTCAAGGACTTGCCTTTCAGCCTGTTCGAAACCTATCGCGAAAATGTCGACGGCAAATACTGGTTTCCGGATTACTCCCGCTCCGACGACACCGCGGACGTGAAAGGCCAGCAAATTCCTGTGCGCATCGTCATCAAGTGGACCGACTTCAAGCCTCTTCCGGCCGCTTCGCAAGCCACGGTTCCCACAGCCAATTCTCCTGCCCCGACAAAACCTTAAACGTTGGCTAGCCCTTTGGTGTCATCCCGAGCGAAGCTCGCCGGTTGCGCTCCGGTCGGTTCTACGGAGCGAGGGATGTGCTTTTCGGAACTCTTTTAGAGTGCGGCAGCCGTGCTGCCGCTTTTTCTGCTTACTCGCACCGCTCTAGCCTTGACAGGATTTCGATGAGGGCGGGAAAACAAGAATGAAACGGAAGGCCAGACACCAAAACTGAAAACTACTTCCATCCGTTGCGCAGCCGGTCTAAAATCTCCGGCAACTCTTCTAGCGAACCAATCAGAAACTCCGGCCGAGCCGCGCGCAATCGTTTCTCCGTCGGAAAAGGCCCGAGCACCCCAATCGCCCGCACACCGGCGCGCTGCGCCATCTCCACGTCTTGCGGCGCATCACCAACATACACGCAGCAAGCCGCCTCCAGCCCCATTTGCCGCAAAGCAAGTCTCAACGGTTCCGGATGCGGCTTTTTTCTCAGCGTATCCCCGCTGCACACGCGCGCCGAGAAGAGCCGCGTCAGGCGAAATTCGCGCAACTGGCGCGCCACGCGGTCGCGATCTCCGCTCGTCACCAGGCCAAGAGCGTGTTTCGTTCGAATCGCCTCCAGCACACGCCGCGCTCCGGAAACCAACTTTGGTTGATGCTTCTTGTAATGCGCGCGCCACAGGCGGTCCGCCTGGTCCCAAAGCTTTCGTGGCAACCTCGCAGCGCGATACACTTGATACCAGTTTGGCGAGTAGTGCCGCTCCAATTCCTGGAGCCCCCACAGGATGCCCATTTCCCTAAACATCGCTAAATACGCGGAAGTATCGGCATGGTAGGAATCGATCAGTGTGCCATCCCAATCAAACAACACGCCTCGCAAACCCGCTTTCCGCTTCGCCGCCATCGCGCCTCAGAGTACCAGAATGTCCGCTCGCGTACGTGCTCCGGAGTGGCGATTTTTTCGCGGGCGCATTTTGCGGCCGAAGAATCCCAACTTCGTGCTCTGCACAGCTAGTCTCCTGTAACAGAAGTAAGTGATATAAATAGCGCGATCCGTGCGTATTGCTCTATAAGGAGGGAGCATGCGCACAGGACGACCCAAGGCCACTCTGAAATTGAATGAGGACGAGAAACGCG
>Ga0209577_10000607_pt1 | contig 35773 bp, 36 predicted proteins | sample GraSoiAngelo_109_FD_185874 | JGI IMG/M metagenome (GOLD analysis project Ga0209577, IMG submission 185874) | Grasslands soil microbial communities from the Angelo Coastal Reserve, California, USA - 14_0903_12_20cm (SPAdes) (version 2) | ecosystem: Environmental > Terrestrial > Soil > Grasslands... | reverse complement strand
CCGCCGTAGGAGATGCCCATCATCCCGACCTTGTGGTGGAGGACCCACGGCTGGCGCGCGATCGTCTCGATCACGTCGTAGCCGTCGAGGTTCTGGAGCGTCTCGAAGTAAGAGAACGCGCCCCCGGAGCAGCCCGTCCCCCGCATGTTGACGTCCACGACCGTGAACCCCATCAGGTTCGCGAGGATCGAGATTCCGCTCTGCGGACCGGCAGGATCGGCATACCCGTACCCCGAGTACTCGATCAGCGTGGGGGTCGGACCGGCGGACGCCCGGACCGCACCCGAGACGGACTCGGGGGGATGCACATCGATCGCGAGCTTGATGCCGTCGCGCATCGTGATGTACCCGTAGCCGTCGGCTGGTATCGCTTGCCGGTAGACGCTCGTGCTGGGGGGAGCCGGACGCGTCGAGAGCACCCTGAGTGGGCCCGACCCAGCGCGGCCACTTGCCAAACGCACGCGGTATCCAGTGCCCGCGGGGACGTTGCGGAACAGGACGCCGCCGAGCGAGTCAGCGCTGCGGACCGCGAGGACGCGACCGGTCCGACCCAGCGACACGGGCGCTCCGGGGGCCAGGCCGGTCGCGTACACCTGTCCGGCGCTGCCGTGTGCGTTGACGGTGGCCGCCGCTGCCGAGGCGGTCACGGATGTCAGGAACGCGACCGCCAGTAGCGCGGCGACGGCGATCATTGGGCGCACACGCGTTGCTCGCTTCAACGCGACGCGGTAAGGGCTCAAAGAGTCTCCTCGGTGTCGCGGCGCCCCAACCGAACATAACCAGTCTAGGGGAACGCAGTTGCGGCGCGCCCGGTCGCAGCGCGCGCGGGGCTACCGGTTCGCCGTGCGGTTCGTGATCGCCTGGTACGGCCTGCACGGTTCGTTGCGCAGGCCGGGGCAGGGCGGCAGCCCCGTCGGCACGCTCACGCCGGGGACCACTGGGAGGATCAGGCTCGAGGGCATCTTCTTCGAAAAAGCGATCCAGACCTTTGCGGTCTTGCCCAGGGCCGGCTTGGTCTGGCTGAAGGACCACACGGGCTGGGCTCCGTTCGGCGCCGCAATCGTGATCCGGACGCGCGATCCCGCGCGGTACTCGTGGCCCTCGTAGTACAAGGGGATGACCACCTCGACGAAGCGCTTCTTCGGCAGCGGCCGGAGGTCCTGGGCCCGTCCGGTGGGTATCGGGTCGAGCAGGGTGCTGGGTTCCTTGAGGAAGTTGTTCGCACCCCTGGACAGCTTCCGCCAGCTGGTGCGCAGGTACCCGTTCTGGACGAAGGTCTCCTTGCCGTCGGGACGGACCTCGCTCACCGTGGCCTGGAGGTCGACGATCGGCTGGGAGGCACGCACCCACACGTGCACCGCACCGGCGCCAATCACGACACGTACGACACCGCGGTGCCCGCCGGGTTTGGCTTCCAGGTCCATTGCCACTGCGAGACGTTACCCCACAGCCCACCGCCTTCGCTGCTGGGATCGGCGTAGTCGTTCAGCGGCAGCGCCTTGGGGTTCGCTCGGTACCAGTTGATCTGCTCGCGTACGGCCGCGCGATCGCCCAGCCTTCCGCCCCGGCCGAAGTACCAGAACCGCGGGGTGGTGCCCGGGACCGGGAGCCTCGGGAACGACTGCTCGAAGCCCGGGTACGGGTCTCCCGGCGTCTGGTTGCCGGTCGGAGAGGTGCCCGCGCCGTTGTCGAACAGCACCCGGACCTCGGGTAGCGCTTCGAACATTCCCCGCGCCGTCTGGTAGTCGGGTGTCTGCTGGATCGGGTCGGGCGGGAAGGTGTCAGCATCGTCCTGGGGAAGGCCCATCGCCGCCTGGTAGACCGCCGGGGCGCTCTCTCTGTATGCGGCGTAGTACGGGTTTGCCATCGGCGCCTGATGGGCGACGAACAGCTCCAGGAAGTCGTACCAGCGGTCGTAGGTGTAGGGATCGAGCGAGTCGATGTGGGCTCCGTTGGTGACCAGATCCGGGCAGTGGCCGCCGGTCTGCTCGTCCTCCCACTGGCACGCCATGAACACCGGCACGTGGATCTTGTTGACGAACGTGACCGGGTCAACCGGGTCGGCCACCGACGGGATGTAGTGGTTGTTCTGGCGGATCTTGGCGGTGAGGTCGGCCGCCTCGCCGTGGAGGACCTGGTTCTCCTTGCAGGTCTCATCGCCGTGCTGGATCTGCTGGTAGGACCACGGCTGGCCCTGGTTGGGCCCGGCCGGCTTGGCATCGTGGATCCGGTCGTTGGCCCAGGCGACGGCGAAGCCGGTGTTGAGGATTCCGCCGGGGTACAGCACGGTGGCCGTGGCGTCGATGACCGACAGAGGCGCGATCGCCTCGAGGTCGGGCGGATCGGTCTGCGCCGTGAACAGCTGGCTGATCCCGCCGTACGAGATCCCCATCATCCCCACCTTGTGGTCGAGCACCCACGGCTGATGGGCGATGGTCTCGATCACGTCGTACCCATCGAGGCTCTGCAGCGTCTCGAAGAAGTCGAACGCCCCGCCCGAGCAGCCGGTGCCGCGCATGTTCACGTCCACGACCGTGAACCCCATGATGTTGGCCAGCAGCTCGATGCTGCTCTCCGCTCCGCCCTCCGAGGGCGGCCGGGCGTACCCGTAACCCGCGTACTCGATCAGCGTCGGGTGCGCCCCGCTGGGCGGGTTGACCGGCAGGGTGACCGCGCCGGGCGCGACGCTCGTCACGTCCGTCGGTGGGTGGACGTAGATCGCAAGCTTGGTTCCGTCGCGAGTTGTCAGGTATTGGTAGCCGTTGTCCTTGATCGGCTGGTTGTAGATCGAGGGGTCCCACGGTGTCGCCGCATCGGAGTGAACGGTGATCGGCGCCGACTGCGCGCCGTGCGGATAGACCCGAACCCGGTAGCCGCTGCCCGGGCTGACGTGGCGGAACAGAAGTCCCCCGAGCGAGTCGGCGGCCTCTGTCGCGACGGTGCGGCCGGCGCCGTTGACCAGCGACATCCGCTGGCCCGCGTTCAGGCCGCTGACATAGACCTGCTCGGCGCTCCCCTGTGCGCTAATCGTCTGGGCCACCGCGGACTCGGCGCCCACCAGCGCCACGAGCATGACGGCACTCGCCGCGCACGCGCGGATCAATGTCGCCGCTCCCCTGCTCGTCGCGGTCATCGCGGGCACTTTCTCAATTCTCGTGAAGCGACGTCGCAGTTGGGATGAAATTTGGACCACGAGCCCTCGCCGCATGCGCGTATGCTTGCGCCACGCGAGGGACAAGAAGGAGGAGAGCTGATGGGGTTTTTGGACAAGGCGAAGACCGCCGCCGACCAGATGGCCACGCGGGCGAAGGAAGGCGTCGACGAGGTTCAGGCCAAGCGCAACCTCCAGCGTGCGTACGAGGACCTCGGCCGGACCGCGTTCCACCTGATCGAGGAGAACGAGATATCGCACCCGCGTCTGTCCGCGCAGGCCGACGAGGTGCGGAAGTTCCGGGCGCAGCTCCCGGCTGAGACGGCCGGCGCCGCCGGGGCGCCGACCGACGGGTGAACTCCATCAGACGAGGCTTAACCCCCGACTAACGGACCGCCGCGGGCTCTACCTAGACTCCGGCGGCGTGGAAACGGCGCCGGAACGGATCGGGTCTGCCGACGAAGCCGGGACGGTCGGGCCCGACGGTTCGATCGCGATACCCGCGCGTGCGCGTGGAGCCGGCCGATCGCTCGGATGGCGGCTGGACGACGTCTCCCGCGCGTTTGAGCGCTTTCGCCTGGCGATCCTCGTTTACCTCGGAACCCGGGCGCTGCTGCTGGCGGTGGCGATACTCGATGGCGCGCTCAGGCATCACTCGCTGCTGAACGAGCTCGCCAACTGGGACGGCCTGTGGTACCGGTGGCTCGCAAACGCGGGCTATCCCCATCACGTGGTCCAGTGCTGTGCCGGCCACGGAGAGACGCACGCCCAGTCGACGCTCGGTTTCTTCCCGTTGTATCCGCTCGTGATCTGGACGGTCGCCCGTCCCGTGATACTGCTGAGCGGCCACTCGGCGATCTGGTCGATCACGCTTTCGGGCGTGATCGTCGCGACGATCGGGGGCTTGGTCACGACCCTGATCGTGCAGGAGCTGGCGAGCGGCTGGTGGGGCGAGTCTGCTGGCCGCCGGGCGGCGGTGCTGTTCTGCCTGTTCCCGGGCTCGGTGGTGTTCTCGATGGTCTATGCGGAGGGGATCGCGCTGCCGCTGGCGGCCGGATGCATCCTCGCTCTGCAGCGCCGACGGTGGCTGCTTGCCGGAGTGCTGGCGGGATTCGCGACCGCCGCCACCCCCCAGTCGCTCGTGCTGGTCGGAGTGTGCGCGATCTCGGCCGGGCTCGAGCTGCGCCGACGAGGCTGGCGAGATTCCGAGGCGCGGCGAAGCGTGCTGGCGCCGCTGCTTTCGGTGTCGGGGGCGGCGGCGCTCGGCGCCTTCCTGTGGGCGTGGGTGGGGACCCCGTTGGCGATCGTGCACACCCAGCACATCGGATGGAGGGAGAAGACCGACCCGCTGGCGCTGGTCCACCTCGTCACGAGGCTCGCCCACCAGATCTCGTTCTCGCACTTCAACCATCCGACGATCAACCTCAACCTGGTGGTCGGCCTCGCCGGGGCGATCCTGCTGCTGGTGTTGCTGGCGCTGATGATCAGGATCCGCCGCACGATCTCGATCGAGGCGATCGCGTGGACGCTCGGGATCACGTTGCTGATGGTCACCTCGGAGTACGTCCCGCCGAACCCCCGGCTTCTGATCACCGCCTTCCCTGCCGTGATCGTGCTCGCCTACTACTTCAAGGGACGCGCGTTCGGGGCGCTGCTGGCGGTCAACGGCGTGCTGCTCGCCGGCCTCAGCGCGCTCACGTTCGTCGGAATCACGCTTCGTCCCTGACTGTCGGGCTCAGCGTGCGAGCAGCTCGAGCGTGATCGTCTTCGCGGCCCCGAACGGTCGCATGGTCGTCTGCGGATACTCACGCTCGAGCGCCGCGAGCATCGCGTGCAGCCGCGTGTAGTTCTCACGCGAGACCGGCGGCCCCCCGACCGTGCCCTCGTGGCTCGTGAGTAGCCACACCCGCGCGCAGTCCGGGCGCAGACCCGGCACCTGCGCCGGGGCCAGCGTCGCGTAGTCCTCGACGTAGGCGTGGACCTGCGTCCAGGGCACCGCGGGGAGGATCGAGCGCGGCGCCACGGCCGCCCGGCCGCGCAGGTAGTACTGGAACGGCATCCGGTTGTCGATTGGATAGAACGCGGCGCAGTCACCCGGCCGCGCCTGCGAGAGAACGTAGTCGGTCGCGGCGCGCCAGTTCTCGGGCGAGACGCCGTAGCTCGGCGCGAGCTGCGCGGCCCTGAGCGCGATCAGGGCGGCGAGGAGGCCGAACCCCAGGACCGCGGGGGTCCGCCGGTCGAGTAGCGCCCAGGCGATGAGCAGCGCGATCGCCGGCAGCGAGACGAGCAGGTAGCGGGCCTGGAAGATCGACTGGCCGACCGCCGACTCCGCCAGCGCGAGCGCGAACGGGACGACCAGCCAGGACAGCACAAGCACCGGGCCCCACGCGGCGGCGCCCTCCCTGGGCGCCCGGACCATCCTCCAGATCCGCCACAGCGCGAACACCAGCACGACCCCGGTGAGCGCCAGCAGGACGTTGCCCGTCCCGGCGTAGAAGTTTGGCTGCAGTCCGCTGGAGGCGAGCGCCTGAACGACCTGCTTGGCGGTCGTGAGGCTCGGTGGCGGAACCCAGAACAGCTGACCGGATCCGCGACCTGAAGCGAGCACCGCGAGCGGCACGCAGCAGGCCGCGACAAACGCCACCGCGATCCCGAGCGACCGGGCGCGCTCTCGCTTGGAGAGAAGGACGATGAACTGCGCGGGAATCACCAATACGGCCTCGAGCCCGACGTAGACGGCGGCGACCGTGAGGACCACGTAGGCGATCCATGCGGCCCGTGGCCGCTCGCTTCGGATAGCAGTCACCAGGGCCAGGAAGGAGCCCGCGATCAGCGCCACCATCAGCGTGTACCCGCGCGCGTTCTGGCCCCAGTAGACGAGGGAGAGGCTGACGGCCGCGAGCATCCCGGCACCCAGGGCGACGCGCCGGTCGAACAACCGGAGCCCGAGCAGCCCGACGATGCACACGGTGGCGGCCGCTGCGATCGCCGACGGCAGCCGAAGCACGAGTGCCCCCTTGCCGAACGCGCCGATCAGCACGTGGAGCAGCGCGTAGTACCCGAGCATGTTGCCGCCGTCGTGGGCGAGAGCGGCGCCCAGTGCGGCGCCGTGCTGGCTCGCGATCGAGACGGTCGCGGACTCATCGAGCCACAGACTCCGCGCGGTGATCTCATACAGGCAGAGCGCAATCGCGACCGCCGTGGGGATGCCCACGGCCGCGATCGTCAGCAACCGCTCGCGCCGCCGCGCCCCCGGGCGGGCCGCGGCCTGGAACCTGCTGAGGGGGCCGGCGGTGGCGACGCTCATCCGGGCGAGGAGCGGGCGAGCACTGAGTGAGAGGCCACCCTGCGGGTCGGGCGACCGGCCCCCGGGCGCCGCCTCCACCCGTACCAGGCCGCCGCGGCGATCAGCAGGTACACGATTACGACGTACGGAGCGCTTCGGAGCGGGAGCACGAGAATCCCATTCGCTTTGACCAGGAACGCGCCCGCGATCAGCGCCACCGGCACCGCGGGCCTGCGCTGGAACGGCGTCGTGGCGGCCAGCAGCACCAGACCCCAGGTGAAGTACCAGGGCCAGGCCGCCGGCCCGCCGAACGCGAGCGCGAGCAGCGCGAGCCCGAGCACGCGGACCAAGTTGTCGATCCTGGTCCTGAGGAGCATCGCGAGCGCGAACAGTGCGGTGAGCGCGGCCGCCAGGGCTCGGGTCACAGATTCGACGTGCCTGAACGGGGCGCTCACGCCCAGGTCGTGAAGCACGGACGACAACGTCCACGCGACGCCGGTCGCGGGTGTGATCGCGAGCCGCACGCGGGCAGGGGTCGAGAACAGGGTTCCCGAAATCCAGTGGAGTCCCCACCCGGTGGCGAGGCTCACGCCGCCGACAACCACTGCCACTGCCGCGAGCGCCTCGGCGCCGTGCCGCAGTCGCAGCCTCCACGTCGGATCGGCTCGCAGCCAGGCGGCGGCGATGAACACGGCGGCGATGCCGGCAGGGAGCTTGACGGTCATCGCGACGGCGCAGATCGCGATGCCCACCAAAGGCCGTCCCTCGACCGCGAGCGTCACGCCGGCGGCCATCAGCCCGATCATCAGCAGGTCGTTGTGGGCAGCGGCGAGCAGCTGGATCAGGACGAGGGGGCTGAGGGCGGCCAGCCACAGCGCTCTGGAAGGGTCGGCGCCGAGCGCGCGGGCGAGGCGCGGCACGAACGCCCACAACAGCAGCAGGCCGATGAGCTCGACCAACCTGACGAGCAGGACGCCCGCGATGAGATGTGCTCCGGTGATCGCGACGACGCCGCGCACGAGCTCGAGGAACAGGGGGCCGTAAGGAGCGGTCGCATGGCGCCAGAACGGATCGACCGCGCTCATGACATGGGGGTGGCCCAGCGCTCCAAGCGCCGCCGGGACCGCGTGATACGGGCTCAGGCCGAGATGAGCGATCGTCCCCTGGGCCAGGTAGCTGTACGCGTCGTGGCTGAAGAGCGGCGCGCCGATCGCCAGCGGGAGGGACCACAGCACCCCCACCGGCCACAGCTCCCGCGGTCTCGTCATGGCCACGCTGGTGTGCCGCCACAGGCCCAGCCACGCGGCCGACAGCAGCACCATGCCGGCGTACAGGACCACCGTGCGGGCGTCGTGACCGGAGACGATCCGCGGCTCGAACCACCACCGCACGGGGCTACCGGCAATGCTGGGGCCGGCAAGCGTCAGCAGGATCGATCCGGCCGTGCCCAAGGCGACCCAGCCTGGAGCGCGCGACAGCAGGCTCGGACGACGGGCGGCAGGCAGCGGATCCCGCCTAGTGACTATCGGAGCGAGCGACGGCACGACGCGGAGCGTACGCGCCCCGCCCTCCGTCTCGGGCCGTGTCGAGGCTACGAGTCGCGCTCGGCCAGCGCGCCTTCGTGCTCGGTCAGCTCCCGCAGCCGGTTGAGCGCGCGCCGCAGGATCCGCGAGACCTGCATCTGCGAGACCCCGATCTCCTGGGCGATCTGCGTCTGGGTCATGTCGTTGACGAAGCGCAGCGCAAGCACCCGCCGCTCACGAGCGGAGAGCTCCCGGGCCGCGACGGAGATCGTGACCGTCTCGTCGACCAGCTCATAGCGCGAGTCCTCCTCGCCGAACACATCGACGAGCGATCCGGACTCACCGCTCGAGCGGTCCTCGCGCGGGGCGTCGAGCGAGGTCGAGTGGTGAGCCGCAGCGGTCTCGAGCGCGTCCAGCACGTCCTCGACGCTGAGCTCCAGGTACTCGGCCAGCTCGTTGACGGTCGGGGGACGACCGGTCTTCGTCGTCAGCCGCTCGTGGGCCTCCTGGACCTTGAGGGCCTGCTCCTGGGCGCCACGGGGAACGTGCACGGACCACCCGAGATCCCGGAAGTAGCGCTTCAGCTCTCCGAGGATCGTGGGCACCGCGAACGACGAGAACGCGGCTCCGCGTTCGGTGTCGAAGCGGTCGATCGCCTTCACAAGCCCGAGGCTGGCCACCTGGAGAAGATCGTCGAATGGCTCCCGCGCTCCGGCGTAACGGCGCGCGAGGTTCCGCGCGAGGGGCAGGAAGCGATTGACCAACTCTGCTCGCGCGCGCTGGTCACCTGACTTCTGCCAGCGCACAAACAGCTTGTCGCTGTCAACCCGGTCCGGTACCTGCTCAAGAGAGGGCATGAATCGATGGGCGTGCGTCGTTGCCATAAAAAGCACCTACCCCCTAGCGATCCCGCCCAACCGGAGATCCGGCGCATCAAAGCAACTAAAAAGTGGTCAATTAGCAGGGACAACCGATCAGGGTGTCGGAGATCTGACTTCGACGGCTACGCTAGGAAATTCCGCATCTGAGTGAGGTGAATCGCATGGCCAAGCCGATCTACACCGCCGAGGCGACCGTCACCGGCGGCCGCGCAAACGGTCACGGCAGGACGACCGACGGCGGGCTCGACGTCCAGCTTCGCTTGCCCAAGGAAATGGGCGGCGCGGACGAGGGAACGAATCCCGAGCAGCTGTTCGCGGTCGGGTACGCCGCCTGCTTCGAGGGGGCGATCGGGGTGGTAGGGCGACGCGAGCGCGCCGAGGTGGGCGATGTCTCGATCGACAGCCGCGTGAGCCTGATGCCGACCCAGGAGCGTGGCTTCACCGTCGCGGTCGAGCTCGATGTCAGCCTCCCTCAGGTGGACGATCCCGAGCGGGCCAAGCGGATCGTCGAGGCGGCCCACGAGGTGTGTCCGTACTCGATCGCGACGCGCGGCAACATCGACGTGAAGCTCACCGTCAACGGCCACGACGTGGGCTAGCGGTAGCCGTCGGACGCGCGGGAGGCCCCTCTGGAGCCCGGCCGCCCCTGCCTATACTTGGCCCCTCCCCACGGTGAGGAGCCACACGTGCAGGAAATGGTGATCTACGGCGTGAGCTTCGACATGGTCGGCAAGCAGCCGATCGTGTTGCTCAAGACTGTCGAGAGCAACAAGTTCCTGCCGATCTGGATCGGCCATCCCGAGGCGGCGGCGATCCTGATGAAGCTCCAGGGGGCCTCCACGCCGAGACCGATGACGCACGACCTCCTGTCGGACGTCCTCGGCGAGCTTGACGTGGAGTGCACCCGTGTGTCGGTGACCGAGCTCAGAGAGAACACGTTCTACGCCTCGATCAGCCTGCGGGTGAACGGGCGCGAGCTCGAGATCGACTCCCGTCCGAGCGACGCGCTCGCGCTGGCGGTGCGCTCCGGGGCACCGATCTACGCCGCCGACGACGTGATCGCCGAATCGGCGATCGAGTTCGAGCACGAGGTCGAGGACACCGAGGAGGTCGTCGAGAAGTTCAAGGACTTCCTCGATCAGGTGACCCCCGAGGACTTCGCCGGCGGCGGCGAGTAGGCCGCGGCGGTCGGATCCCGGTCGGATCCGAACGAGCGCGCAAGCGAAGATCAGACGCGGACGAGCGCGGCCGCGAGGATCCGCTCGATCAGCTCGTCGAAGCCGATGCCCGCGGCGTCGGCCGCCTGGGGGAGCAGGCTGGTCTCGGTGAGTCCGGGGACCGGATCGGCCTCGAGCACGAACAGCTCGCCGCTGCTCGAGTCGAGCATCAGGTCCACGCGCCCGAACCCGGCGAGCCCTAGCAGGGCGTTGACCTCAAGCGCGAGCTCCCCCGCTCGTGCGGTGGCGGACTCGTCGAGCTCCGCGGGACAGACGAACTGCGTGCGGCCGATCTCGTAGCGGGACTCGAAGTCGTAGAAGTCCTCCTCGCGCGGGACGGCCTCGACGATCGGGAGGGGCAAGGGCCCGTCACCGTCGGAGATGATCGAGACCGCCAGATCGCGCCCCGCCACGTGGCGCTCGAGCATCACCTTGCGGTCGTATGAGAACGCCGCCACCAGAGCCTGGGGCACGTCGGCCGGGGTGCGCGCGAACTTGATCCCGAGCGCCGAGCCCTGGCTCGCCGGCTTGACGACGATCGGAAATCGGAGCCGGTCCTCGATCGCCGGGAGCGCCTGAGCGGCCCCGAGCGCCTTGAACGCGGTATCGCTGAAGGAGTAGAAGTCGGGCGTGGGGATGCCGCGGTCTCGCATCGCGTGCTTGGCGAGCACCTTGTCGGCGGCGCGGATGCAGGCCGACACACCGGATCCCGTGTAACGGATCCCCATCACCTCGAGCAGCTCCTGAATCGTTCCGTCCTCGCCGTCGCGCCCGTGCAACGCGATGAACGCGACGTCCGGCTGCTCGGCCGTCAGCAGCTCGACGAGGTCGCCGCCGACGTCTATCGGGATGACCTCGTGACCCAGCCGCTCGAGCGCATCCTGGACACGGGCTCCGGACCGAAGCGACACCTGGCGCTCGAGTGAGCGCCCACCCTTGAGCACCGCGACACGCATCGGTTGAAGCCTATGCGCGCTTGCGAGGCAACCGCAGCACGTCCGCCAGCGGAGCCTCGTCCTCGAAAGGCTCTGGGACCGGTTGCGCCGCCCGTTCGCGCTGGGGTGGCGCGACGGCTGGATACTGGCCGGTGAGCGTTCCGTAGAGAGCGACCTGCTCGCGGACGACTTCTCCGAGGCGCTGGACCCCCTCACGGATCTGGTCCTCTCCCACACCGGAGAAGTTGAGGCGCATCGAGGACCCGCCTCGCCCATCCAGGAACGCGGCCCGACCGGGCACGAACGCGACGTGCTCGTCCAGGGCGCGCGCGAGCAGATCGGTCGTGTCGATGTAGTCCGGCAGCGTCGCCCAGATGAACAGCCCGCCCTCGGGATGGGTCCATTCCGCCTCGCGCGGGAAATGCTCGGCCAGCGAGTCGAGCATCACGTCGCGGCGGCGGCGGTAGATCTCGATCAGCGACCGCACGTAGTCCTCCCACGAGGGAGGACGGGTCGATTCGAAATACGCCCCGACGAAGTACTGCGAGATCGACGACGAGCAGAGATCCGAGGCCTGCTTGCCGATGTTCATCTTCTCGAGCACCGGCGCCGGCGCGACGGCCCACCCGAGCCTTACCCCGGGGGAGAGGATCTTGGAGAAGGTGCTGGCGTAGATCACGAACTCATCGTCCAGCGACCGGAGCGTCGGCAGCGGGCTGCCCTCGTATCGCAGCAGCCCGTAGGGGTTGTCCTCGAGCACGAGCAGCTCGCGCTCGGACGCGATTCGGACGAGCTCCGAGCGACGCTCGAGCGACATCGTGACCCCGGCCGGGTTGTGAAAGGTGGGGACCGTGTAGACGAACTTCGGGCGCCGGCCGGCCCGCTCGAGCTCCTCCAACGTCGCCTCCAGCTCGCCGGTGCGCATCCCGTCGCGATCCATCGTGACCTGCACCACGTCGGCCTGGTAGGCGCAGAACGTGGGCACCGCCCCCGGGTAGGTCGGCGCCTCGCACACGACCACGTCTCCCGGGTCCAGGAGCGTCTTGCACACGAGGTCGATCACCTGCTGGCCGCCCGTGGTTACGAGCACCTCGTCCACGTCGATCTCCATCCCCTCGCTGCGCATGACTTCGGCCACGCACTGCTTGACAAGCATCAGCCCCTCTGTAGGCCCGTACTGGAGCGCCCGGGCGCACGAGTTGCCTGCGACGTCGCTCATCAGCGCGGCGTAGGAGTCCGGCGGGAATGTCGAGGTGTCGGGCCATCCGCCGGCCAGCGAGATCACCTCCGGACGTTCGGTCAGCGCCATCAGATCGCGCATCGCGGAGGACTTCATGACCCTGGTACGGGAGGCGAACAACGCCGCGTACCGCTCGATGTCCCGGGCAGTCGACCGCGAGCGCCGCGACCGCGAGGAACCCGGCCGGTCGGCCCCGTTCACGGGGTCCTCTCGTCTATCGTCACGCCTCTTCACGGTACAGCACTGTGCATCTCGCCTTCGACATCTTCCAGGGGGTGGGAGTCGCGGCCGCGGTCGGGATCAGGCCGTTTCTCCCCGCTCTCGCCGCCGGCGCGCTCGGGGCCGGCGACGTCGAGATCCACTTCGACCACACGGACTTCTCTTTCCTTCAGAGCGCCCCGTTCCTGCTTGCGATGGCCGTGTGTGCGATCGCGCTGGCGCTGCTCGAACGGCGGGCGCCGGCGGAGAGGCTCGAGCGCGGCCTCGGCGGACTGATCCTCGCCGCGACCTCGCTGGCGCTGGGCGCACTGTTCTTCGCCGGTTCTCTCAGCAGGGGTCACTATGTGGTCTGGCCGGGGATCGTCGGGGGAGTCCTGTGCGCGCTCGTCGGGATCGCGGCGACCCGGCCGCTCCTGGTGCGTGCGCGGGCGCGACTTGGCGGCGACGCGGCGCTATTGCCGGTATTCGCAGAGGGGATCGCATTGCTCGTGGCGGTCCTGTCGGTTCTCGCGCCTCCCGTGGGGCCGATCGTCGTGCTGCTGCTTTTGTGGCTGGTCTGGGCCGGACGCAGTAGGGAGCGCCAGAAGTACGCCGGCCTGCGGATCCTCCGGTGAGCAAGAAGCTCGTCCTCGTCGTGATCGACGCGCTCAAGCCGTCGATGCTCGAGCGCGCGATCGCCTCGGGTCGCGCTCCCGCGCTTCGCCGAGTCCGACAGGAGGGGGTCTATGTCCCCGACTGCGTGGCCTCGTTCCCCTCCGTGACGCCGGTGTGCGCCGCCACGATCACCACCGGGTCCGGCCCGGACAGGCACCTGATCCCGAGCATGAACTGGTACCACCGCGAGGAGGGGCGCTACGTCGAGTACGGCTCGAGCTTCTCCGCCAGCCGCCAGTTCGGCGTGCTGCGCTCGCTGACCGACACCGTCTACCGGATGAACGCCGAGCACCTCTCCAGAGAGGTCGAGACCGTGTACGAGTCGCTCGACGACGCCGACTTCAGGACGGCAGGCACCACGTACCTCATCTACCGGGGCCGCCACCAGCACGAGGTCTCAAACGAGACCGCGCTCGCCCGGATCGTCACTTCGACGCTGTTCCGGCGGACGATCGAGGGCCCGCAGGAGCTGTTCTATGCCGACCTGTACGCGAGCCGGAAGACGGGCTGCCGCGGCCAGCTGGGGATGCCCGGTATCCGCGACCAGCACAGCGGCTGCGTGGGCGCCTACCTGATCGAGAACGACCTGTTCGACTTCCTGCTGTTCTCGCTGCCCGACAACGACGCCTGGTCGCACAAGAACGGGCCGCACGCGCAGGTCACCTCGATCGCCGCCGCCGACCGCCAGCTCGAGCGGCTCATGCACGCCGCCGGAGGACCGGACGCGTTCCTGGAGGAGTACGCCGTGATCGTCACCTCCGACCACTCCCAGGCCGCGGTCGAGGAGCGGATCCGCCTGGACAGCGCGTTCGCCGACTTCAGCGTGGCCACGCCCGGCGCTCCGAACGGCGCGGCCGAGGTCGCGCTCAGCCCGGCGCAGCGCGCCGCGATGGTCTACGCGCTCGATCCCGACCGCCGCGAGGAGGTGGTGGTGAGGAGTATCGAGGCGCTCGACGAACTGGACGGCGTGGACCTCGCGATGTGGCTCACCGGAGGGGACCCCGCGGAGGCCGTCGTCCGATCGGAGGCGGGAGAGCTGCGATTCGCGCCGGGCGACGAGTTGGAGGACGACCGGGACGCGCGCTGGAGCGTGGAGGGCGAGCCGGCGGTGCTCGATCTGCGGATCGATTCGGGCCGCGTGAGCAGTGAGGAGTATCCGGACGGGCTGGCCCGCGTGTGGTCGGCGCTGCGATGCGAGACCGCGGGGGACGTCCTGCTGTCGGCGGCGCCGGGCTACGAGTTCGTCGACTGGGGCGGCGCCGACCATGTCGGCGGCGGCAGCCATGGCTCCCTTCACCGCTCGGACTCACTGGGCGCGCTCATGTGGTGCGGGACCGGGCCCGAGTCGCGTGCGGCCCGCGATCAGTGGTCGCTGCTCGACGTGGCTCCGATCGTGCGGGAACATTTCGGGGTGCGATCGGGTCAGGATTAGGAACCTGTTAGCTGCGAGAAAGGCTTACCCTCGGCTTACCGCCCCCCGCTAGATTCACCCGCCGATGTCCGACGAGATGTCCACCACGATCGAGCGCAAGCTCGAGCTCCCGGAGATCCAGCTGCCGTTCCACGTGCGCGTGCGCCACGGCGTGCGGAGGCCGCACAACTGGCTGCAGCTGGTCCGCTTCGGCGCGGTCGGAGCGACCGGTTACGCGGTCAATCTCGGCGTGTTCGCGTTCTGCGTCCACGTCGCCGGGATCGACTATCGCGTTTCGGCGGTGCTTGCGTTCGTGGTGTCGGTGGCAAACAACTTCTGGTGGAACCGCCACTGGACGTTCGGCGCCAAGCAGGACCATCCGATGGTCCAGGGCGCCCGGTTCTTCGCCGTCTCGCTGCTCGCGTTCGCCTTCACGTACCTCGTGCTGGTCGCGCTCGTGAGCGGCCTCGGCCTGTCGAAGGTCTTGGCGCAGGCGATCGCGATCGCCGCGGGAACGCCGCTGAACTTCGTCGGGCAGAAGCTTTGGAGCTTCCGGGCCTAGAGCGCCTCATCACGCTCCTCGCGCTCGCGGCGGTCGCCGTCGCGCTCGTGGGCGCCCCCGATGCCGCGGCCGCCACGGCCAAGTCCGCCACCACCGCCACCGATCCGAACGCGCCGGTCCTGGTCTCGGATCAGAACACCCCGCCGAAGGGGTACCGCCTGACCGCCGCGAAGGTCGAGCGGATCGCTGCCCGGAACCCGACGATCGTCCCCGAGCTCCGCCGTCATCCGCGGGCGATCCCATACGAGTACACGAAGGGCACCGCGCGCTGGCAGGTCAGCTGGTTCGCGCCGGGAAAGCATCAGGTGGAGCTCGCTCAGGTGTACGTCGACGACGGCACCGGCAAGGTGACCGAGGCCTGGACCGGATTCCAGGTGGCGTGGTCGATGGCGCGGGGGTACCCGGGCGCGTTCGGCCGGCGGGTCAACGCGCTGTACGTATGGATTCCGCTGTGCGTGCTGTTCGTCGCGCCGTTCCTGCCCTGGCCGCGGCTCCGACGACGCGGGCGCGCGTGGGCGCGTCCGCGCTGGTCGCTGCTGCACCTCGACCTGCTGATGCTCCTCGGCTTCTCGATCTCGCTGGCGCTGTTCAACCACGGGAGGATCGGGCTGTCGACCCCGCTCGTGTACCCCTTCCTGCTGTACCTGCTGGCGCGAATGCTGCTGCTCGCGTTCGGCCGGGGGCGGCCGCGCCGCCCGCTGCGCCTTGCGGTGCCGGTGTCGTGGCTGGCGGTGGGCGTGCTGTTCCTGGTCGGGTTCAGGGTCGGGCTCAACGTCACCAACTCGAACGTGATCGACGTCGGCTACGCCGGCGTGATCGGGGCCGACAAGCTGCTGGACGGCAAGAAGCTGTACGGGCACTGGCCCAAGGACAACGGCAACGGCGATACCTACGGGCCTGTCAACTACTACGCGTATGTCCCCTTCAAGGCGATCTTCGGATGGAGTGGAACCTGGGACGATCTCCCCGCCGCGCATGCGGCCGCGATCGCGTTCGACCTGCTGACCCTGCTGGGGCTGTTCCTGCTCGGCCGGCGGATCCGCGGGCCGACGCTCGGCGTCGTGCTCACGTACGCGTGGGCGGCGTACCCGTTCACCCTGTGGGCGCTCAGCTCGAACACCAACGACACGCTCGTCGGGATGTTGGTCGTGTTCGCGCTGCTGGCGATCGCGTCACCGGCGGGCCGTGGGGTGCTCGCGGCGCTCGCGGGGCTGACCAAGTTCGTCCCGCTGGCGCTGGGGCCGCTGTTCATGCGGGGCCGCGGGCCGACCTGGCCGCGGCCCCGGGCGATCGTGGCGTACGTGCTGGCGTACGGCCTGACGCTGTTCGCCGCGATGCTGCCGGTCCTGCTGAAGCACAACCTCCACGCCTTCTGGCACGACTCTGTCGTCTACCAGGCCAACCGGGTCTCGCCGTTCTCGGTCTGGGGCCTCTGGGGTGGCCTCGGGCTCGAGCAGCACCTGGTCCAGGGAGCTGCGATCACGCTGGCGATCCTGGTCGCGTTCGTACCCCGCAACCGGGGCGTGGTGGAGATCGCGGCGCTCGCGGCGGCCGTGATCATCGCGATCCAGCTGGCCGCCAGCTACTGGCTGTTCTCCTACATCGTGTGGTTCTTCCCACTGGTCGCGATCGCGCTGTTCGGGTCGTATCCGTCCCGGGAGCCGGAGCCGATCAGCGAACTCCGGGTGCCGGCTCAAGCAGCTGCTCGATCGCCCGCATTGACTCCGCAGCTCTAATCAGCACCGCGTCAAGCCACGGGTCCTCGGCCGAGGTCTCGAACCTGACCGGCATGCGCGTGACCATCGCTTCGAGCGCCAGCTCTCGCTTGACCCCGATCACCCCGCCGCGCGGACCGGTCATCCCGACGTCGGTTATGTAGGCGGTTCCCCCGGGGAGTACGCGGGCATCGGCGGTCGGCACGTGCGTGTGGGTGCCGACCACGGCGGTCACCTGACCGTCGAGGTGCCAGCCCATCCCGATCTTCTCGCTGGTCGCCTCGGCGTGCATGTCGACGAGCACATGGTCGACCCTGCCGTCGAGCGTGCCCAGCACCGCGTCCGCCTCCAGGAACGCCGGGCGGGCAGCGTCCATGAACAGGTTGCCCGCCAGCGAGATCACTCCGAGCCTGATCCCATCGCGCTCGGCGACGCACCATCCGTGTCCCGGCTGGCTGCGCAGGAAGTTCGCCGGGCGCACGATCGGCTCGTGGCTGTCGAGGTAGTCGTACACCTCCCGATGGCGATAGGTGTGGTTGCCGAGCGTAATCACGTCGGCGCCCGCGGAGAACAGCTCGTCGGCCACCCTGGGGGTGATGCCGACTCCGCCCGCGGCGTTCTCGCCGTTGACGACGACGAAGGTCGGCGAGTAACGGTCACGCAGCGACGGCAGCAGCGCCCGGAAGGTCCGGCGGCCGATTCCGCCGACGATGTCGCCTACGAACAGGATGCTGGTCTCTTTGATCATGTCTGCCGGACGCTCATACTTCCAGCTACATGCGCTTCAGGCTCCCCAGGTCCCTGCCGGGTAGGCAGAGCGGCGGCGAGCGCTCCGAAGACCGGGACGACGCCAGTTCCCCAGGCGGGATCGACGTGCCGGTTCCGCACACGGCCACCGGACCGGCCGCGCCTCCGACGATCGTGCCGCGATGGGTCCAGCTCGTCGTCCTGCCGCTCGCCCTCCTCGGGCTGTGGGCGCTCGCCCGGGCCGCGGGCCCGGTGCTGTTGATCCTGATCGCGGCGAGCACCGGCGCGCTGATCCTCAACCCGGTGATCAAGCGCCTGCAGCGCGCGAGGATCCACCGCGGGATCGCGATCTTCCTGGTGTACATAGCGATGTTCGCGACGCTGATCGGCATCGGCGTTCTGCTCGCCAACCCGATCTCGACGCAGGTCAACCGCTTCGCCAAGGACGTCCCGAACTTCGTCAAGCACGCCAACCACGACCTGGCGAACCTCCAGCACTGGCTGAACAAGCACGGGATCAAGGTCCAGATCCAGCAGGGGGGCCAGACGGCCCTGCAGACGCTTCAGAAGAACGTGCTGAAGAGCTCGGGGAACATCGTGTCGTACTCGCGAGACCTGCTGGGGAAGGTCCTGACGATCTCCTTCGACCTCGTGCTGACGCTGGTCTTATCGGTCTACCTGCTCGTATACGCGCGGGAGATCGGCAATCTCGTGCGGCGGATCATGCCGCCCGGAGACGGGACGACTAAGGACGATTTCCCGCTGCTAGTGCAGCGCGCGTTGCTCGGGTACCTGCGCGGGCAGCTGCTGTTCAGCCTGATCATGGGCACGAGCGCCGGGATCGCGCTGTGGATCTTCGGCATGCTCGGCATCTTCCCCGACGGCGCCCGCTACGCCGTGTTCTTCGGCGTCTTCTACGGGCTGATGGAGCTGATCCCGTACATCGGGCCGATCCTCGGCGCGCTTCCGCCCGTGCTCGTCGCCCTGTTCAACGACCCGATCACCGCGCTGTGGGTGATCCTGCTGTTCGTCGCGCTCCAGCAGCTGGAGGGCCACTTCGTCGCGCCGCAGGTGTTCCGGATCTCGCTGCGGATCAACCCGATCGTGGTGATCCTGTCACTACTGGTCGGGTACCAGATCTACGGCGTCGCGGGCGCGCTCCTGGCACTCCCGGTGGCGGCGGTGATCAAGGAGACGATCCTGTACCTGCGCAGGCACCTGGTGCTCGAGCCGTGGGTGACCGCGGGGCCTGGCGCGGGCGTCCTGGAGGCTCCGCCGGGGGAGGTCCGGCCCGGTGAGGACGAGGAGCCGCCCGAGCCGCATGGACCCCCGGAGCTGGTCCGCACGCGCGCGGGACCAGACCACTAGCCTCCGGACCGTGTCCACAACCGCCCCAGCCGGCGACGCGATCGCCACGCTCGCGGCCCGGTCGCTGACCAAGCGCTTCGGCGCGCGCACCGCCCTGAGCGAGGTCAGCTTCGAGCTGAAGGCGTCCCAGGTCGTGGGGATCATCGGGCCCAACGGTGCGGGGAAGACGACGCTGTTGTCGATCCTCGCCGGCGTCCTTCAGCCCACCGAGGGGGACGTGGTCACCGCGTCGGACCGGCCGATCGGCTGGGTCCCGCAGCAGGCGGCGCTCTACTCGAAGCTCTCGGCGGCGGAGAACCTGCGGCTGTTCGCGCGGCTCGAGAAGCTGCCCGACCCCGACGCAGCAGTCGAGCGCATGCTCGCGCAGACCGGCCTGGAGGACCGGGCCGACGACGAGGTCTCACGGCTGTCGGCGGGGAACCGGCAGCGGGTCAACATCGCCATCGGCCTCCTGTGCCGGCCGTCGGTGCTGCTGCTCGACGAGCCGTCGGCGTCGCTCGACCCGCGGCAACGCGAGCGGCTTTGGCAGTTCATCGGCGGGCTGGTCGAAGGCGGGACCGTGGTGGTGTTCTCCACTCACGACGTCGGCGAGGCGGAGCGATATGCGGGCAGCGTGCTGGTCCTCGTCGACGGTGAGCTCCTGTTCAGCGGCACCCCCGCCGAGCTGACCCGCGCCGTGGGTGGGGACCCGCGCGACCTGGAAGCGGCGTTCGTGCGTTTCCTGCACGCCCGCGGCCACTGACGAGCCCCCGACATGCGCTGGCTGTTCGTCAAGGACCTGCAGATCCTGAGGCGCTCACCGCTGCTGGTCGGGCTGCTGATCGTGTACCCAGTGGTGATCGCGCTGATGATCGGGTTCGCGCTGTCGAGCCCTCCCGGCAAGCCGAAGGTGGCGTTCTTCAGCGAGGTCGCCCCCGGCAAGGGCAAGATCCAGCTCGGCTCCCAGCAGATCAACGTCTCGAGCTACGCGAGCGAGCTGTTCAAGTCGATCCAGCCGATCAGGGTCCACTCGCGCGGGGAGGCGATCGCCAAGGTCAAGAGCGGCCAGGCGCAGGCGGCGCTGATCGTCCCCGGCGACATCGTCTCCCAGATCCAGAACCTGGTGACCACGGGAGTGGGCAGCCCGACGGTCGAGCTGATCCTGAACAGCAAGGATCCACTGGAGCGCCAGTTCGCCGACCAGGCGATTCAGAGCCGGCTCAACCTCGTCCAGCAGGCGGTCTCCAGACAGGTGCTGAAGATCGCGATCAGCGACCTTCAGCAGGTGTTGAACGGCGGCACCATCAATTTCGCGGGCCAGAACTTCCACCTGCTCGGCCTTCGCAACTCCCGGGCGATCGTCCAGGGCGCGGCCGCGGCGGTTCCCCGGAACTCGCCGCTGCGGCCGGCCCTGCAGCAGGTGGTCGCATTCGCCAACCTCGCGATCGAGGGGCTCGGGCTGAGCGGCCCGGTGCTCGGGTCGATCGGCAACCCGCTGACCGTCGAGCAGACGCAGCTCGCGGGCCGCACGACGCCGACCGACTCCTACGCGGTGGCGATCGCCGTGGTGCTGTCCGCCATGTTGCTGACGCTCCTGTTGGCGTCCGGGCTGCTGGCGATCGAGCGGACCGAGCACGCGTACTCCCGGCTGGTCCGGGGGCTGCTCACGCCGGGCCAGCTGCTCACCGAGAAGGTTGGACTGTCGGCGATGTGCGCCGGGATCGTGTCGCTGCTGATGGCCGCGTTCGTCTCGATCTTCGTGCACCTCGACTGGAGCCGGTTCGAGCTATGGGTGGTGGCGCTGGCGTTCGCGGGGGTCGCGTTCGGCACGCTCGGGGTGACGATCGGCGGCGTGGCCCGCGAGGTCAGCGCGGCCTCGCTGATGGCGCTGCTGGTGTCGCTGCCGGTCGCGTTCGTGGCGCTGGTCCCGGGGACCGCCGTGTCGGGTGCGGTCAAGACGCTGCTCGATGTGGTCGCGTTCGTGTTCCCGTTCAAGGCGGCGCTCCAGGCGGTGAGCAACGCGTTCAGCGGGACCCCGCCGGGGATGGCCGGCCCGCTCCTGCACCTCGCGGTGCTGGCGGCGGTGTACTTCGTGCTGGCGCGGGTGGCGGTCAGACGGTTTGCGTAGGCGACTACCGCGAGCCGACTGCTCGCGTGAAGCAGAGCGCCGCCACGATCAGCGCGATGATCGGGAGCCAGGCCCCGACCACCCCCGCGATCGCGAGCACGATGCCGGCGACGCCGACGACTCCCGCGCCGGCGCCGGTGACCGCCAGCCGATACGCGCGCCGCTCGCGCGCCCGCCGCGGGGTGTAGCTGCCGCGCTTCTCCAGGTTTGCCATGTGTGTCAGCGTATCGCGGGTGCACCACGTCCTCTTCTATGAGTACGTGAAGGACATGGCGGAGCGGCGAGGTCCGTACCGGGAGGCCCACCTGGAGCGGATCCGGGGCGAGAAGGAGGCCGGCCGGGTGGTGATGGCGGGTGCCCTGGGGGATCCGCCGACGGGGGCAGCGATCGTGTTCCGGGACGTCGCGGCTGAGGAGATACAGGCGTTCGCGCGAGATGACCCGTACGTGCAGGCCGAGCTCGTGACCTCGTGGCGGGTCGAGCCGTGGAGGCTGGTGTAGGTCCGGGCGAACGATGGCGAATCACCTAGCGCCCGGCGAAGCGATTCGCCATCGTTCGCGCTGAGGCCCCGCCGGTACCATCAAACCGATGCCGTTTCCGCAAACCCGCCTGCGGCGCCTACGCGCGACGCATGCGCTGCGTGGCCTGGTCCGCGAGACGAGCTTGGACGCGTCGGACCTGGTGTATCCGATGTTCGTGGCGCACGGGATCGACCGCCGCGAGCCAATCGCGGCGATGCCGGGAGTGGACCGACTGTCGATCGCGCACGCCGTGGCCGAGGCGGGCGAGGCTGCCGAGTTGGGGATCCCCGCGGTCCTGCTGTTCGGGCTGCCGGCCGCCAAGGACGAGGAGGGCTCGGGCGCCTGGGACGACGAAGGCATCGTGCAGCTCGCGACCAGAGCGATCAAGGAGGCCCAGCCCGACCTGATCGTGATCACGGACCTGTGCCTGTGCGAGTACACCAGCCACGGCCACTGCGGCGCGCTGCGCCCGGACGGGACGGTCGACAACGACGCGACGCTGGAGCTGCTGGCGCACACCGCGGTCTCGCAGGCCCGCGCGGGCGCAGACGTGATCGCGCCGAGCGACATGATGGACGGCCGCGTGGGGTTCGTCAGGACCGCGCTCGACGAGGACGGACACACCGACACGCCGATCCTCGCCTACAGCGCGAAGTTCGCTTCGGCGTTCTACGGCCCCTTCCGCGAGGCGGCCGACTCGGTCCCGGCGTTCGGCGACCGCCGCGGCTACCAGATGGACCCGGCCAACGGCTCCGAGGCGGTGCGCGAGGCGCGCCTGGACGTCGACGAGGGGGCTGACATCGTGATGGTCAAGCCGGCGCTCCCGTACCTGGACCTGATCCGTCGGATCAAGGACGACACCGGGATGCCCGTGGCGGCCTACAACGTCAGCGGCGAGTACGCGATGGTCAAGGCGGCCGCCGCGGCGGGGTACCTCGACGAGCGGGCGGCGGTGCTCGAGGCGCTGACGAGCATCCGCCGGGCCGGGGCCGACATCGTGATCACCTACCACGCGAAGGATGCGGCCAGATGGCTGCCGTAGAGCCGGTTCCGCGCTCCCAGCACGGACCCAAGCTGCGCGAGCGCAAGCACGGTGCGGCGATCCCGCTGACCGAGCTCGACAAGCGGCTCCTGAACCTGATGCAGGGGTCGTTCCCGATCGCCAGGCGTCCCTACCAGCACGTCGCGGCCGAGGCCGGAATCGGCGAGCGGGAGGCGATCGACCGTGTACGGCAGCTGATCGACGAGCGGATCATCCGCCAGGTCACGCCGATCTTCGACACCCGCGCGCTCGGCTACTCCTCGATGCTGGTGGCCGCCAAGGTCGATCCCGAGCACCCGTGGCGGGCGGCGAATGTGATCAACGAGCACCCTGGCGTCTCGCACAACTACCTGCGCAACCACGACTTCAACATCTGGTTCACGATCGCCACCGAGCCGGACTCGCCGCTCGGACTTGAGGGGACGCTCGAGGTGCTGGCGGGGCTCGCGGGCGCCGAGTCGATCCGCCAGCTGCCGACGCTCAAGCTGTTCAAGATCCGGATGGACCTGGAGATGGAGGGCTCGACCCAGGATTTGGCGCAGGCGGTCGAGGCAGCGCCTCCAGCCGAGACCGAGCGCCAGCCCTACGACGAGCTCGACATCGCGGTGATCCGCGCGACCCAGGGCGACATGCCGGTGGTCGAGGAGCCGTACGCCCTCGCGGCGCAAGCGCTCGGGATCTCACAGGAGCAGCTGCTCGAGCATCTGTCCGGGATGCAGGAACGGCGGCTGCTGCGCCGCGTGGCGGCGATCCTGTTCCACCGCCGGGCCGGCTTCAGCGCCAACGGCATGGGGGTCTGGAAGGTCCCCGACGAGCAGATCATGGAGCTCGGCCCGCGAATGGCCGCGTTCCGCGGGATTTCCCACTGCTACCAGCGCCCCACCTACGAGGACTGGCCGTACTCGGTCTTCACCATGGCCCACGGCCGGTCCAAGGACGAGTGCGACGCGATCCTCGATTCGATCGCCGCGGACACCGGCGTCTCCGAGCGGGCCACGCTCTACTCCTCGACCGAGTTCAAGAAGATCCGGCTGCTCTATTTCACCGAGGAATTCAGGGCCTGGGAACGCAAGCACGCGGGCGTGTGAGCGCCGAGGCGCGGATCACCAGCCGTTCGAGCGAGCTCTACCACCGTGCGCTCGACCTGATGCCCGGGGGCGTGAACTCACCCGTTCGCGCGATGCGGGCGATCGGCCGCGATCCGATCTTCATCTCGAGCGGCGAGGGCTCCAGGCTGTTCGACGTCGACGGCAACGATTACATCGACTGGGTGTCCTCCTGGGGGCCGCTGATCGCCGGGCATGCCCATCCCGCCGTGGTGGACGCCGTGGCCTCGGCCGCCACGGATGGGACGACCTTTGGAGCGCCGACAAAGGGGGAGGTGACGCTCGCGGCCGAAGTGGCGTCTCGCATTCCGTCGGTCGAGATGGTGCGGATGACCTCCTCGGGCACCGAGGCGACGATGAGCGCGATCCGCCTGGCCCGCGCCGCCACGGGACGCGAGCAAGTTCTGAAGTTCGCCGGCTCCTACCACGGGCACGTCGACGGGCTGCTGGCCGAGGCCGGCTCCGGGCTGGCCACGCAGGGCATCCCCGCCAGTCCGGGCGTGCCCGAGGCGGTGGCGAGCGCCACCGTGGTGGTTCCGTGGAACGACCGCGACGCGGCGCGGGAGGCCACCGAGCGGTTCGAGCTGGCCGCGATCCTCGCCGAGCCGGTGCCGGCCAACATGGGCGTGGTCCCGCCGGAGGAGGGGTTCCTCGAGCTGTTGCGGGAGCGTGCCGACCACACCGGGGCGCTGCTCATCTTCGATGAGGTGATCACGGGATTCAGGGTCTCGAGCGGGGGCGCGCAGCAGCGCTACGGCGTGACGCCCGACCTCACCATCCTCGGGAAGGTGATCGGCGGCGGCCTGCCCGCCGCGGCCTACGGCGGCGCCGCGGTCCTGATGGAGCAGGTCGCGCCGGTGGGACCCGTGTACCAGGCAGGGACGCTCGCCGGCAATCCGCTCGCCGTCGCCGCCGGACTGGCGACGCTCGAACTGCTCGACGCTCGCGCCTATCAACGGCTCGAGGCCGTCACCGAGGCGCTCGCAGCCGGCCTGCGACGGGCCTTCTCCGAGGCCGGGGTCCCGCTGCAGGTCCAATCCGTGCCCGGTCTGGTGACGCCGTTCTTCACCACCGCCCCGGTGCGGGACTACGCGGGGGCGACAGGGTGCGACCTGGATGCGTACGGAGCCTGGTGCCGTGGACTCCTCGAGCTGGGCGTGTATCCGCCCGCGTCGCAGTTCGAGGCCTGGTTTCCGTCGCTGGCGCACAGCGACGAGGACATCGAGCGCACAGCCGAGGCCGCTCGAGCCGCGCTGGAGCGGATCCGATGAGCAGCGCGGTTCTGTGCGACGTGCTGAGGGCGCACGGCGGGGCGCTTGCCGCCCACGTGCGCGACCCCACCGGGCAGCTCGCGCCCGGCCCGCCCCAGAAGGCCGCCGCCGGCCCCCGCGCCGCCGGCCGCGAGGCGGAGTACGAGCTCCTGCTGGAGATGATCCTCGAGGGCTCGCTGCTCCATTACGGGTCGCCCCGCGTGGTTCACACCTCAGATCGCGACCTGGCGTTGCTGCTCGGCGATCAGCTCTACGCCCTCGGACTGGCCCGCCTCGCCGCGCTCGGGGACCTGGATTCGGTGACCGTGCTGGCGGACGTCATCTCCCAACTCGCCCAGGCTCACGCCGAGGGAGACCCCGGCCGCGCCGATGAGATCTGGGAGGCCGGCGCGGTCGCGATCGGCTGGGGAGCTGGAACCCGGATGCACCCGGCGCCGGCACCCGAGAGAGGCACCTCGTGACGGTCGTCTCGTTGTTGACGATAGCCTGTCCGGCCCTGTTCAATCCAGGGCCCAGAAGCCGCCGATCCCTTGCCTGACCGCCGCAAAACCAAAAAGCCCAAGTACACGCTCGACCGCAGCATCCCCGGGGCGTACGAGGGCGAGACCGTCACGCGCCGGCGGTTCATGGTGGGCGCGGCGAACGGCGCCGGAATGGTGGCCACGGCCGCGATCGCCCTGCCCGCCCTAGGGTTCGCCCTGGCGCCGGTATTCAAGACGACGCCCGTCACCTGGCAGCCGATCGGTCCCCCGTCGGACTTCCCCATCGACAATTACGTCGCCAAGACGATTGTGCTCACGCCCGGCATAGGCGAGGCGGGGAACTCGATCGCATACGTGCGCACGCGCAACCCCGCGCTCGATACCGAACCCGAGGACCAGTACAACCGGTGGGTCGCGCTGTCCTCGCGGTGCATGCACCTGGGGTGCCCGGTCCGATGGGTGGACGCCGCGCAGCGGTTCATCTGCCCGTGCCACGGCGGGGTCTACAACATCCGCGGGCTGGTCGCGGGCGGTCCGCCGGTGCGCCCGCTTGATCGGTTCTACACGAGGCTGAACACGTCGACGGGGCTCGTCGAGCTGGGCCCCCGCTACTCGGTCAACTCCGAGCTCCGGCGGTTCTCCCCGCGTGATCCCGGCGAGCCGCTCGACGGGATCGGCCAGTACCTCTACCCCGCGCGGTGGTCGACCCCGCCGCTGTCGAACGGCTAACCGATGCCCCGCCTGCCCGCACCTCCGCTGCCCAAGATCCTGCTCCCCAAGCCCAAGCGGCCCGGCGGAGGCGAGGACACGGGCGCCCTGTCGCCGGCCGAGGCCGGCACCACGGTAGTCGACTGGGTCGACGAGCGGACCTCGCTCTCGCCCGGCCTGCGCTGGCTGTTGTTCCGCAAGGTCCCGCGCGGGACGAACTGGGCCTACACGCTCGGCTCGGCGACCCTGTTCGCATTCATCAGCCAGGCGGTGACGGGCGTGTTCCTGGCCATGTATTACCGGCCTGACGCAGCCGGCGGCGCGTACGAATCGATTCGGAACATCGACGACAACGTGTTCCTCGGCCAGTTCGTCCGCGGGATGCACAAGTGGGGCGCCTCGGTGATGATCATCCTGATCTTCCTGCACATGGGGCGGGTGTTCTTCTACGGCGCCTACAAGTACCCGCGGGAGCTGACCTGGGTGATCGGCGTGGTGCTGCTCATCCTGACGCTGGTGATGGGTTTCACCGGCTATCTGCTCCCGTTCGACCAGAAGTCCTACTGGGCCTCGATCGTCGGCGTCAACATCAACTCCGGCGGGCCGTTGATCGGGCCATTCCTGTCGGACTTCCTGCGCGGCGGCAACGAGTTCGGAGCGACCACCCTGTCGCGCTTCTACTCCATCCACATGCTGCTGGTGCCGGGGGCGATCATCGCGCTGATCGGCGTCCACCTGTACCTGGTCTCGAAGCTCGGCACGACCGCCCCGCCGTGGTTGAAGCCGGAGCACGAGGACCCGGTGATCCAGGACATCGAGCGGGCGGAAGTATGAGGCCGGCATGAACCAGGCCCAGAAGGAGGCATACCTCCGCGAGTACTCGATCATGAAGAACGAGGGCAAGCCGTTCTTCCCGTACGCGGTGGCCAAGGACGGCACGATGGCCGCGATCGTGCTGGCCATGGTCATCTTCCTGGCGCTGTTGTTCGGCGCCGAGCTCGGCCCGAAGGTCGATCCCACCACAACCACCTACGTCCCGCGCCCGGATTGGTACTTCTACTTCCTGTTCGAGGTCCTGCGGGTGATGAAGAACGTGCCGGACTTCACGCCGATGGCGACGATCGGCGTGCCGACGATCTGCATGATCCTGCTGTTCCTGCTGCCGTTCTACGACCGAAGCCCGGAGCGGCGGATCGAGCGGCGGCCGATCGCGCTCGCGGCCGGTATCGCGACGATCGCCGCCATCGCCTACCTCACGTACAGCGGCGCCAACACGGGATCGCCGAACTCGGTCGACATGAAGCCGCCGTCGAATCTGTCCGCCGCTCAGGCCGCGGTGTTCAGACGGGGTGAGCTGGTGGTCGGCCAATCGGGGTGCCTCGCCTGCCACGTGATCGGCGCGAACGGGAACAACGGCCCGGGGCCCAACCTGACCCACGTCGGAGGGCTCGTGCCCACGCAGGCGATCGCCTCCACGCTGATCAACCCCACCCCCCCGATGCCGTCGTTCCGCAATCTTCCCAAGCAGAAGTTCGCGGACCTCGTAGGCTTCCTGTCTGAGCTCCAGTAGGCAAACCGGCTCCGTGGCCACGACGGCGCCCGGAACCCTGGAGGAGGCACAGGTGCGCGCAATGTTCGACCGGATCGCGGGTCTCTATGACCTGATGAACTCCGTGATGACCGCCGGGCTTCATCACCGCTGGCGCCAGCGCGCGGCCGACCTGGCGGAGGTTCCGCCGGACGGACGGGCGCTCGACGTGGCAAGCGGGACCGGCGATCTGGCGCTCGAGCTGGCCGCCCGGATGGGGCCGGCCGGCGAGGTCGTCGGCACCGACTTCTCCGAGCGGATGCTGGAGCTGGCGCGAGCGAAGGCGGCGGCGCGCGCGCAGGTGGGAGCAAGCGTCCGGTTCGAGACCGCCAACGCGCTCGAGCTGCCGTACGAGGGCGGGTCCTTCGACGCCGCGACGGTCGGCTTCGGCGCCCGGAACTTCGCGGATCTGGGGCGGGGCCTCGAGGAGATGACGCGGGTCGTCAGGCACGGAGGACGGGTGGTCGTGCTTGAGATCACGACTCCCACCCGGCCGCCGCTGTCCTACTTCTTCGAGTTGTGGTTCGACCGAGTGGTGCCCAGACTCGGCAGACTGGCCGGGGACCCCGAGGCCTACAGCTACCTGCCGCGGTCGGTGAGGCGGTTTCCCGGTCCCAGGGAGCTCGCGGAGATGATGTGGCGACTGGGCCTCCGTCAGGTCCGCTACCTGCTCACCGCGGGCGGGATCATCGCTCTCCACGTGGGGACGGTGGCGCGATGACGACGGGTGGCGCAGTCCAAGCGGTGGTGGATCTCGGCGGTGAGCCCGTGCTCAGCCTGCTCGATCGAGTCGAGCGGCGGATGGCCGAGCTCGCGGGCGGTCACGGCGCGCTGCTGGCGCGCTACGCCGGGGAGACGATCGCGGCCGGCGGCAAGCGGCTTCGCCCCCTCCTGGTGGGGCTCGCGGCCGGCGCCCCACCACCCGAGAGCGACGGGCTGCTGCGCGCCGCGGTCGCCGTCGAGCTCGTGCACGCGGCCACGCTGGTGCATGACGATGTGCTCGACGGATCGTCGCTGCGCCGGGGGCAGCCGACCGTGTTCGCGGCCGGCGGACGCAGCCTCGCCACCGCCACCGGCGACCTGCTGTTCTCCCGAGCGTTCTCGGAGCTCGCGGAGGCAGGGTCGCTCGACGCGGTGCGTGCCCTGTCGCGCGCGAGCAGCGAGCTTGCCGAGGGCGAGCTGATGCAGCGGGCCGATGCCTTCGACGCCGGGATCACGATCGACCGCTACCTGGAGCGAAGCCGCCTGAAGACCGCGGTGCTGTTCCGCGCGGCGTGCGAGCTGGGCGCGCTCGAGGCCCGGGGATCCGTGGAGCCGCTGGGGCGGTTCGGCGAGCAGATCGGGATGGCGTTCCAGATCCTGGACGACGTGCTGGATATCACGGGGCCGCCGGAGCGCACCGGCAAGCCACGCGGAGCCGACGTCCTCGACGGAACCGTGACGCTGCCGGTGATCCTGGCTCGCCAGTCGGATCCGGGGCTCGCCGCGATCGACCTTCGGCGAGTTCGCACGCCCGGCGACGCGGCCGCGATCTGCGATCGGATCGCGGAGACCGGCGCCACCGACGCGACGAGGGGGCGGGCGCTGGAGCTCGTATCCGCGGCAAAGCGCACGCTGCCGCCGCTGCCCGACCGTCAGCGCGCCGCGCTCGAGCTCCTGGCCGACGGCGTCGTCGAGCGGTTCGCCTGATATGGGAAGCGGGGGCTAGAAGTCTTCGGGCAGGATCAGGTCGGCCTCGAGCGCGCGGACGAAGCGCTGGATCTCGTCGGCCATGTTCGCCTGGGCGAGCCGATGGAGGTCGTCGAGCAGATCGGACAGCCCGTCCTCGAGGTGGTCCTCGAGATCCTCGATCGCGCTCTGGCAGTAGGTGCCCTCCTCGCGCCAGTCGCAGTTGGGGCAGCTCAGCTCGAGCTCCCACTGCTCTTCCCCGGTCTCGGTCCAGGAGAGCGGCTGAACGAGCGACGACTGGCAGTCGGGGCAGATGTGAAGCGGACGGGTCTGACGGCCGGCACGGTCCTCGAAGCGCACTACCTCGATCCTCCTACCGCTCGGTAGAACGATGCGATGGACGGAGTGGCGGTTAGTGGATTCTTTCCCGAATCTTCGAGAGGGTCGCTAACCTTCGGAGCCCCTCGCCGGAGGAGGCTCACCATGTTCCGTAATCCCCTCATCGATGCGGCGGTAGTCCTGCTCGTCGTGCTCCTGATCTTCGGGCCCAAGCGGCTCCCGCAGCTGGGGAAATCGCTCGGCCACGGCATGCGCGAGTTCAAGGACGGCATCACCGGCAGCTCGAAGCCCGAGGATGAGGAGCGACCGGAGCTGACCCAGGCGAGCGCCGCGGCTCCTACCCCCGCTCCGGCCCCGCCGCAGGCGAGCGCCCCCGCTGCCGCCTCCGAGCCGGCGGCCCAGGGTGAGCCGGCTCCCGAGGTAGGCTCGGCGGAGCGCCGCTCCTAGCGGCCGGCCCAGGGGGGCGCCGGCGTGGCGAAGGTCCTTCGGCCCATCGGGCACGACGACCGTCTGAGCATCGTCGATCACCTCGACGAGCTCCGCACACGGCTGATCATCTGCCTGGCGGCGCTGATCGTGGCGTTCGGGTTCTGCTTCTGGCAGAACAACGCCCTGCTGAGTGTGCTGAACCGCGCGCTGCCGCACGTCTCGACCGTGTCCGGCCAGCACGGGCTCGCGTCGCTGCGGAACAGGTCGGCGTCGGAGCGGCAGGGCCTCATGAAGTCCGCGCACGCGTTCGAGACGCTCGCGGCCGCGCCCGGCACCTCGCCCGAGGCACGGCAGGCGTACACAACGGCTGCCCAGGGACTGACGACTGCCGCCAATCAGCTTCCGCAGACTCCGACCACCCAGGAGAAGCCGATCACGATCGGGGTGGGCGAGCCGTTCACTACCACGCTTACCGTCGCGGCGTACTTCGCGCTGTTGTTCGCGTTACCGGTACTGATCTACCAGGGCTATGCGTTCATCATCCCCGCGCTCAACCCCCGGGAGAAGCGCGTGGCGCTGCCGTTGATGGCGATCGCCCCGCTGCTGTTCATGAGCGGCGTCGTGTTCGCCTACCTCGTCGTGCTGCCGCCGGCCGTCCACTTCTTACAGGGGTACAACGCGAGTCACTTCGACATCCTCGTGCAGGCCAAGGCGTACTACACGTTCGAGATCTTCACGATGCTCGGGATAGGGGTGGCCTTCCAGCTGCCTCTGGGCATGTTGGCGCTCCACCGCATCGGGGCTATCAACGGTCAGACCCTGACCAGGCACTGGCGCTACGCTGTGGTCATCATCGCGGTGATAGCCGCGGCGATGCCGGGGGCCGACCCCGTCACCACGGGGCTGGAGATGCTCCCGCTTGTACTGCTGTATCTCGCCAGTATCGTGATGCTGAAGATCGCCGACCGCCGTGCCGCCGCCAGAGCGGCCGCCGAAATCGACTCGCCCTACGGCGGCGGGCTGGACCCCACCTAGAGGTGCTCTTCGACCTTCGTAGCCGCGGGCGCCGCCGGACTGTGCAGGCGGTCTATCTCGGCCTCGCCATCATCCTGGGACTCGGGCTCGTGCTGTTCGGCGTGGGCGCCGGAAACGGGTTCGGTGGCCTGCTCAATGCGTTCAGCGGCAACGGCTCGAACAACCAGAAGTCAGTGGTGAGCCAACAGGAGAAGGCCGCCCTGAAGCAGATCAAAGCGAACCCGAACAATTCGGCGGCATGGGCGGCGCTCGTGCAGGCGCGCTGGACCTCGGCCGGCCAAGGGAGCAACTTCAACGCCAACAGCGGACAGTTCACCGCCTCCGGCCGGAAGGAGTTGAGCTCGACGACCCAGGCGTGGCAGCGCTACCTGCAGCTGACCAAGACACCGGACCCGAACCTGGCGGTCCTCGCGGCGCGCGCGTACGCCGCGCAGGGGGACTACGCGGGCGAGGCCGGCGCCTGGGAGCTCGAGACTGCCGCGAACCCAGGAGAGGCGAAGGGCTACGAGTGTCTCGCGGCGTCGGCATACGCCGCCAAGCAGACCCGCAAGGGCGATCTCGCGATGGGCAAGGCCCTGACCCTGGTCCCGAAGCCGCAACGGGCCCTGTTGAAGACCCAGATCCAGCAGGCCAAGACGCAGCCCGCGATCGCCCAGCAGTGCTGAGGGGGTTGGGGGTGTCCGCGCGGGCGCCCCGCTGCCGCCGCCGGCTCCCGCCCAAAGCGTCGCCAAATTCGGACGCTGAGCGACCGGATCTGACGACACTTTGCCGCGGGCGTCGCTGAGCGGCGCGGGATGGTTGTCGTTGCAGCACCGATAGGGCCGTCGCCGCGATCCGGCGGCTAACATCGACCCCTCCCCCGGGCCGTTAGCTCAACTGGTAGAGCAGGGGACTCTTAATCCCAAGGTTGGAGGTTCGAGTCCTCCACGGCCCACTGCAGAATGCGCCTGGCGCGCGGGAGCGTGATCGGGGTTACGCGATGCGGCTTCCGCGGGCGATCGGGTGTCAGCCATCCGTTGGGTGCAAGGCAAGCGTCAGTCCGTCCAAGAGCCGCTGCACGTCTTCGTCCGTCGTGTGCACGTGTGGCGAGATTCGCAGCGACTCGCCGCGTACGGCCGCGAAGCAGTTGACCTTGGTTAGTGCGGAGATCACACCTGCGCGGGCTCGGTCCGGGAGGCGCAAGCCAAGCATGTGAGGGCCGCGCTGCTGGGCGGGCACAGGGTCGAATCCAAGTTCCGCTGCTCGCCGGGCGATTTCGGAGGTACGCTCGGCGAGCGTCGCGGCCACGCGGGGCACCTTCCAATCGACGATCTGTTCAAGCGCGGCGATCGCCATCGGGAGGAGCTCGAACTTTGTGCGCTGACCGACGTCGAAACGTCGTGCGCCTGGTTGATATTCGTCGTGGTAGTCCACGAGCCGCGCGAAGTCCTCGGACCCCGCGCGCAGGATCCAATTCTCCTCCAGCGGCTCGCCTTGTCGGTGCTCCTCGGCCACGTAGAGGTAGCCGACGCTGAACGGCCCCAGCAGCCACTTGTAGCCCACCGCGACCAGGAAGTCGGGCCGCAGCGCTTCCACCTCGAGCGGCATCGCGCCAATCGACTGACTGCCGTCGATCACGAGCCGCGCGCCCACCTCCCGGCAGCGCGCCGCGATCGGCGCCAAATCGATCAAGGCGCCATCCGTCCAGTGGACGTTCGGCACGCTGACAATCGCGACGCGCTCGTCGAGGGCAGCGAGCACGGCATCCGTCCAGGCTTGCCCCGGCTCACGGGCGACGGTGCGGATCTCCGCGCTCGATCGCCGGGCCGCGGCGCGCCACGTATAGATGCCCGAGGGGTATTCCTCTGCGAGCACGAGCACGCGCTGGCCGGCATGGAGCACAAGGTTGCGGGCGGCAACCGCAAAGCCGTAGCTCGTCGCCGGCACGATCGCCACGCCCTCACCGCTGGTACCCGTCAGCTCCCCGAACAACGTTCGGAGACGCTCGACATCACTGAACCAGTCCGCGGCCGAGATCGACCAGGGCCGCCCGCGGCGCTCAAGCGCAGCCTCCCCTGCAGCCCGAACCGAGTACAGCTGAGGCGCGAGATTCGCCGTGTTGAAGTACGCGACATCGGCAGGCACGTTGAATGCCGCTCGTTGACCGTCGATCAGGTCAGGACTCGCCACCGCGTCGCTCGCGGCAATTCTCTCCCGAAGCGCTCCTTGCTTGTGGGCTTCTCCCAACGACGGAGTGTTCGCCAGGCGGACGGCTCCAACCCGCCACAACCCAGCCTCCAAAATCAGCTGCCAGGAACCTGAAAGTCCCGCTCGCGCGCCTGGCTACCCTCCGCCCGTGGGCCTTCATCCCCTCGCCGAGCAGTTCGCGTCCGTCGCCGACGCGTATGAACGCGGCAGGCCAGAGTACGCGCCCGCGGTGATCGGCGCGGTCGCCGCCGAGCTGAACGTGCGACCCGGCGACAGGGTGCTCGATCTGGCGGCGGGAACGGGCAAGCTGACGCGCGCACTGCTCGCGTTCGGCCTGGACGTGGTCGCGGTGGAGCCGCAGGGCCCGCTCCGGGACAAGCTGGCGGATCGCATCGGAGCGGAGCGGGTCCGAGACGGGCTGGCCGAGGCGATCCCGCTCGAGGACGCCTCGGTGAAGGCCGTGACCGTCGCGGACGCCTTCCACTGGTTCGACCACAGGCGGGCGGTCGCCGAGATCCGCAGGGTGCTTCGTCCGGGCGGCGGCCTCGCGGTGATCGCCACGCTGCCCGACTGGGGCGGCGCCAGCTGGGCCCACGAGCTCGGCTCGCTGGTTCAGGCCTCGCGTCCTGAGCATCCGCACTTCGACGGGCCGCCTTGGCAGGAGGCGGTCAGAGACGCGGGAGGGTGGAGCGAGCCACGCGAGATCCGCGTGACTACGACCACCCGCGCGGATCCCGACAAGATCATCGATCATATGGCGTCGATGAGCTGGATCGCCGCGATGCCGTCCGCGGAGCGAGAGACCACGCTCGAGCAGATGCGGACGCTCGTCCTGAGCGGGGACACACCCGAGGAGCTGCCGATCCAGGTGGTTGTCGGCCTCACCACCCCGACGTGACGCTCCGGCCGGTGGTCGCGGCCCTGGCCGCGACTCTGGCACTCGCCGGCTGCGGCCAGGACCGGGACCGTCCGGCCACGGCGGCGAGCCTCACGCCTCCGAGCCTCGGTCGCGGGCACCGAAACCCCATGCTTCCCGAGGCGGTCGTGACGGTAGGACCCCGTGCGGCGACGACCCTCGTTCCGAAGTCGTTCCTCGGGATCTCCACCGAGTACTGGGCGGTTCCCCTCTTCGCGCACCATATGCGCGAGCTCGTTCGTGCGCTCGAGCTCCTGCGCGTCCCGGGGAATGGTCCGTTCAGCCTCCGGGTCGGAGGCGATTCCGCCGACCACTCGGTCCTCGACCTAGACCCGGACCGCCGGTTGCCGAGGGGCATCTTCGACGTGCAGCCGGGCTGGTTTCACCAGGTCGGCCGGCTCGTCGCCTCGCTGCACGCGCGGCTCATCTTCGACCTGAACCTGTTGGTCGACGCGCCGGCGAGCGCCAGCCGATGGGCGCGCGCAGCGATGACGGAGCTCCCGCGCGGAAGCGTCGCCGACTTTGAGGTCGGAAACGAGCCCGACCTGTACACCCGGCGGTATTGGGCGAACGTGTTCTCGCCGATCGGCTTGCTCGTTCGACAGCTCCCCGTGGTGCTGACGCCGCCGATCTACGTCAGGCTGTTCGATTCCTACTCGCGGGCGCTGAGAAAGCTCTCGCCCCGGATCGGGCTCGCCGGACCGGTAGTCGCCTATCCGGCGGTGGGGCTCCGCTGGCTCGCCGCGCTCCTGCACCCCCCGCATCCGGCGCTGAGGCTCGTGACCGCCCACGAGTATCGGTATTCCGCGTGCGCGCCCCGCCGCTCGCCGCGCTACCCGACGGTCGGCCGGCTGCTGAGCGAAAACGCCACCGCGGGAACGGCCGCGGCGCTCGGGCCGGCTATCCGCCTCGTGCATCGGGCCGGGCTTCCTTTCCGCCTGACCGAGCTGAACTCGGTCACCTGCGGAGGAAGACCGGGGGTCAGCGACAGCTTCGCGACCGCGCTGTGGGCGCCCGACGCCCTGTTCGAACTCATGCGAGCGGGTGTCAACGGGGTGAACATCCACGTCAGGGCCGACGCGGTGAACGCCGCTTTCGCGCCCAGTCCGAACGGGATCGTCGCGCGCCCGCTGATGTACGGACTGATTCTGTTCCGGAGGATGCTCGGGCCGAACGCGCGATTGGTAACGCCGGCGCTGGCTGCTCCGCGCTCGCTCGATCTGAAGGCCTGGGCACTCCGGGTGGGTCGCACCGGCTTGCGAGTCCTCGTGATCAACAAGGGCCAGCACGGGGCGACGGTGCTGCTCAGGCTGCCGGCGGTCGCACCAGCGACGGTGGAGCGCCTGGTGGCCCCCTCTCCGCAGGCGCGTGCCGGGGTGACGCTGGACGGCCAGCATCTCAGCGTCCATCAGACGTGGGTCGGTCAAGCGACCACCGCGACGATCGCACCCGGGCCCGATGGCTA
>Ga0209577_10000605_pt1 | contig 35795 bp, 37 predicted proteins | sample GraSoiAngelo_109_FD_185874 | JGI IMG/M metagenome (GOLD analysis project Ga0209577, IMG submission 185874) | Grasslands soil microbial communities from the Angelo Coastal Reserve, California, USA - 14_0903_12_20cm (SPAdes) (version 2) | ecosystem: Environmental > Terrestrial > Soil > Grasslands... | reverse complement strand
AAGAAGCTCGATCTTCGTCAGGAGTTCCATCGCGCCAAGGTCGAAGGGCCTGCAGCAACATGAGCACATTAAAGCGGTCATTTCGTTTCTCCCGTGCCTCCTGCCGGCAGTCCCTGTCCGGCTACCCCAAGACAAACCATCGACCCTCTAGGAGGTTGCCATGACGTGCCAGTTATGTGGAGAGGAGATTACCGGGCCCTATGCCCGATTCAAGAAGTTCGGCTCTGACGAGTACATGACCTTCCACACAGACAACGACCCAAACGGTCGCACCTATTCCTGCTGGGAAATGTGGATGGAACGAAATTCCCCTTATCCGAAGCCCTCACAGACTCACTGATCACCCCTCAGCATCGAACAGGATTATCCGCCCTAGGCGCCACGCCGCCGATGGAGAAAAACAAACCGGGCGGAGCGTTACGTACACCGTCAATTAGCGGCCACCTTTTCTTTGGTGGCGATGCCTCCCACCAGGGGATCGCATTACGACAGTGCGACGGCGACGCTCGATGGTGCCGGTGGAATTACAGACGCCGATGATCGCTCTGTTCAAACGGAGCAAAGGTGACATTTCGCCGAATATCCGGGGCACGTACTCCTTCTCCATTCCTTCTTCTCCCCGGGAAAAGGTCGGTGCCAGCCTCGAAGTTGTGATTCGCCAAATAGGCTGGTTTTCTCAGCGACGGTCCGGCGTCGCCAAAGGGGTACACTTCTGTTCTGCGACCACGGACCGCCAATCCGTCGAGCCGACGTTTTCCATGGCATGCGTTACAGCATTCGAAAATTGTGCTTGGTTAGCTTTGACCGTAAGGGTTTCGGAGGTTCCATCTGGCAAGGTGACTTTCACCTCCCCTGGTCCCCGTGCCAACCAAACGAAAGGGCAACGATGAGTATGCATCCCCAGTTTGCTGCCTTTTTTCATCACCACTTCAATCACTCGTACGTCGATGTTCTCGAACTGCACCGTGCAGTTCTTCCCGCAAACTTGCAACAGGTCTTGTGCCCCCTCCCCCTTTTCCTGCCCTCCTACTATGGGCGCCCCAAGAATCATGAGGATGGTTGCTGCGACACACATTGCGAACAATCCTGCGCTTCTCATCTCCGCCTCCTCGTGGATTCGAAGGATGTGAGCCCGCAGGTGCACCTTCTACGCCATTTCCGTGGACGCGTCAAATGTGTATATGCCATGGACGTGAACCCGAGCTGCGACACGCGGCGCTTGGATCATGTGGCATTTTGGTTGATAACTCGACGACAGTGACCTCGCCCCCGGCGCCTGCGTTTGCACCATTGTGGCGTACGCAGGCGCGCGTGTGCCATGCCTCTCACGCAGCCGGGCGCGCGGCGATTTTGTGGACCGTTCCTGCAACAGAAATGCTCAACTCGTGCGATGAGCTTCAACACGTGAAGCGAGCGGAAATTTGAACCGATGGGCCAAGCAAGCACACGCTAGCACAATGCTCTGGACGATGCCCGCAATTCTACACGGGTTGCTCTGCCCGAAACTGAACGCTGTTGGCAGAGACAGCGTCTGAATACATGGCGTTTAAGCCGCGCGCGTTCGCGACAGTTTTCGGAGGGATGCTCCAGATGGTCGACGACAATACATCTATAGGCCTGGTCTCAGGCCCCAATTTGAGTCCGCATTGCTTCCTCACCGCCTCCAGGAACGTCGGTCCAAAGGAATCAGGTTGGGAACTTCGCTCTCAATTACTCACGCCTACGACTTTGCCGATGGACGTATTTCTTTCGGCGATTCCGATCATGAAATCAGCGACATCCGCACGCGAGATGGCGAAGCCGAAACGAGGCAGGTGGCCTTCCCTGACCCGGTACTTCCCCGTAGGAGGCCTATTTGTAAGTTCGGGTGGGCGCACGATGGTCCAGTCGAGTCCACTCTTCCGAAAAACGTCCTCCATTCCAGATGCATCGGCGACCGTATCGCCGAAGAACAACCGACCCAGAAAGTACGCCGGAGGGATGATGGAGTCCTTGAACAGGAATGCCACCGACTCGATCACCACGCGCCTGACTCCGACTTCTAACATGGCGCTCGTCAATGTGACTGCGAAGCGCCGTAGAAGGTCCCTTTCAGCTTTCGCTACAGGGTAGCGTGGCCCGAATCCAGATAGGACCGCGTCATGACCGTGAATTGCCTTTCCCATCTCGGCACTGTTGAGCAGGTCTCCTTGACTGACACCGATGCGGTCGCCGAAAGGTTTCAAGCGCTCCGGATTGCGGACGAGTGCCGTCACCCGATGACCATGCTCAATTGCCTGCCGAACAATTTCTAATCCCGTACCTCCCGTAGCTCCCAATACAATTAGTTTCATGGCTTCTCCCTCGCCAAGGCTCCGCATATTCCGCTAAATTCAAAAGGGAGAAGGGCACGTGCCATGCCAATGCGTTGTGAAGTGGTTTGTCCCAGAACAGCTTACCAAAAGGAGAGATAGAAAAAGCGGGGCAGCAATTTCAAGGCACTGTGCAAGAGCGCCGCTGCTGTTGTCTCGGCACTTTGCTAATTACCTGGCATTGCATTGCGCATGATCGCAACCTGGGAGGAATCGAGTAACACGCTCGTCGTCGCAGGGAATTCAGTAACTGTGTTTGTTGAGGAGGCGACGGCTATGGTAAGAATAACGGCGTCAGTGGCTTATGACTGCGACGGATCTGGCGGGCTGCTTTTACGTTACCCTACCAACCTGACCGCGACCCCTACGAGGCCATCTTCGATCGGATCCACACGCACTATCTGCCCTATGTATTTGGAATTAGGAGCAAAAAGACCCGAATGGCGTAGGAAGCTGATCGCGAGACGCATGCCCTCGCGGTAGGTGAGGAGCCCGCTCCTGAAATAAAGCCCGTCACGCGAAATATTCTGCGTGATACACAGGTCCCTAGCCTCACTTGCTGACTCCGCCGCTTGGCGAACTTGTATGGGCAGGGAAGATTCAACTCGACGAGAACGGCGGGGCACCCGAGGCAGCTTGCGCTCGGCGGGATCCCCGTCCTCAGGAGGGAAGGCAACACCCCAAAACCCTGGGACGGGCTCTGTGAACTCGAGTCTCACCATGGGCGGACACGGCTCGAATCCGGCAACACGACACACTGCCTGTACCTCGCTCCGAGGATTAACTAAGAGCAACTCCTGTCCCAACTTCACAGTTGCACCTAGAAGCAGGACACCACCGCGGGCGTAGACAACCAGAGAGCGTGCCATCTCGTGCAAAGGTTCAGGTTCCTGATCTGTCGAGCGGCTGTAAACAAACACCGGCAGCTCGAGACGTAGCCTCTGGTTCCCCTTCATCGGAACGCCATTCCGGTGTTTACGTTCCGAGTTGATTAGCCGTGGCGAGTCGGAACCGGCTTTCGCTGGAGGTCTTTCGACGGGTAGCGTATCCGCGAGGAACTCGGAGGCGCTTGTTGCCATGCCTTATTCTTGCGCTTGGTTCCAGCACCTGCCAATGGAACCGAGGTACTATCGTTACCCAGAGCGATCGTCAAATCATGATTTCCGTTAGGAAATCGCCCCAAGAGAAAATGGATGTCTGCGAGCGCAGATTTGCGTTCGCCTCAGCCCCTAATAATCGAGCACATGCCAGTATTCATGCGGCCTTGAGAGCTATACGTACGGGGAGTCTTTCCCAACTGAACAGAACAGGGATGGGTGTATGATCATGCAGTTCTTGAAGTCAAAAGGAGATACGGTCTGTTATTGTTCCCGGTTTACGTCAAACCGCAAACGTTCTTGTACGAGGTGGCGAATGAAAAGCAAGCTACTCGTGGCTGTCGTCCTGGGCATTGGTCTTCTAGCTTTTTGCGGCCCTGGGCTGGCGCATCACGGAAATGTGGCTTACGTAGACAAGATTGTTGAATTCAAGCAGGCGACCGTGACGAAATTCCTATGGTCCAATCCTCACAGCCTTATTGATTTCGATGTGAAGGATGACAAGGGCAATGTAGTGCATTGGGTTTGCGAAACGGCCAGTCCCGAGGCGCTCAAGCTTATCGGTTGGAGCAAGAGTTCCCTGGAGCCCGGAGACGTAATCACCGTCTACATGTACGTCGCCAAAAACGGCAACCCGGCCGGTCGCCTCAACAAGGTCGTGCTCACCGACGGCACTACATTACACGATACTCAGCTGGGCGGAGACACCGGGAACAAGAGCCGATACCGCCCCGAGGACTATTCGCAAGATAAGAACGGTAAGTAATTATAAGTAGGTGTGGTCGCTAAACCACAGTAACCGAAGTTCAGTATGCGACGTCCAGTAGGCAAAGACCAGCGAATCATTCCGGCGCGGCAGTATGGGCATCAGGAGCTTTCGCGCAGTTAGTCGGTGGTAAAACAGCCTGTGATCAGGTTGGCGAGCGGCAAAAGCGGGTGGAAATCACGCGCCCTTTGCTGCATAAAAAGGGAGGGTAGGTGAAATGCGGAATCCGGTGGCCACGGTAATCGTTGCTTTCTTGGCCGTATTGGCGTTTTCGCCGGCGGTGGTGGCCCAAAATCCTAAGGATCGGCCGCAACGGCAGGAGCAGCCTGGTTACGTCGCCGAGGGTGTTCCTAAGATGCCCAATCCGCCCGGCCCAGCTCCTAGGCATGATCTTACGGGCGCTTGGGTAGGGCCCCAAAATGTTTCACGCGCGCCGATGCCTCCGATGACGCCTGTGGGTGAGGCACGATTCAAGCAGAATAAGCCATACGTCCAAGCCGGACCTGGGGCCGCCGCTGCGGCCGACTCTGCGGGCCACATCGCCTCAAACGACCCCTTCATAACCTGTGATCCGCTAGGGTTTCCACGCGATCTTCTGAACCACGCGGTAAGCAGCCGGGGAGGAATGATCTTCCAGCCGGGGCAGAACCGCATGTTCATAATGTTTGAGCAGCAGCGCGTCTGGCGCGAAATCTGGATGGACGGCAGACAGCTTCCCTCAAACGTGGATGCGAAGGGAGCGCCTGATTCCAGGTATTATGGATATTCGGTCGGCCACTGGGACGGAGACAACACCTTCGTGATCGATACCACAGGCTTCGACGAGAGGGCTTGGCTCGATGAGAACGGCCATCCTCGTAGCAAGATGGCACACATCGAGGAGCGCTACACACGCCTGGACCAGTACAACATCCAGCTAACGGCCACACTTGACGATCCCAAGTTCTATACCAAGCCTTGGGTATTCCTGAAGGCGAATTACTACTGGATGAGAGATCAGGAGTTCGAAGAAACGTTCTGTATACCATCCGAAGGCATCGAGTATCGAGACACACTGGCCAGGCCGTCCGGTATCGGGGCCGAAGCCTCCAAATAATCCCGGGCCAACGCCAACGCTTGTTGTGCACAGTGCTGTAGTCAGAACAACGTTCGAGGTCATCAATGAGGCTGCCGCACTACCGCCTCAAATCGGCTGAAAAAGCGTTCTTCTTGAACGCGGTATTATGAGCACACGGCCGTCCCTTGAGCCTCCATCAGGCGGGCCTCTTTTTGAGCCGTGTGCAACCAGTCTGCACCCATTTGTGCAACTAGGGGGTGCCAAGTGTTTGAAAGGGTTGGGGTGAGCGACGGGATTTGAACCCGCGACCCTCGGTTCCACAGACCGATGCTCTACCAGCTGAGCTACGCTCACCACAGGCAGGTTTAATGCGGCTTCCGTGCGTTTTCGGGATTTGTGGGTATCCCAAAAAGTATCCCAAAACCTTGGAATGGGTATCCCGCTCGATCCCGAACCATCCCAAGAGAATGAGGCTTCACTACCACACTTTCAAGCATTGGATGCCGCAATATCCTTCAATGCCCATTCACGCAGAAGTTGAGCATCTTGGCCGACGAACTCTTGACAGCCAATGCGGATATATCCTTCTGTGTATTCACCTTTCGTGATTCGACATACGGTTTGTCCTGGCACACGAAACTTGAACGGAATATGTGTTTCAATTCCTCGAAGAAAATCCGAAATATCCGCTCGTTTGGCTTCACGGTGAAAAATATATCCTTCTTCACGAATGACATGTTTCAAGAGCCTGAATCGTACCGGATAAGTGCTAGTTACACTCATTGAATCGTCACGTATATATAGGTCCCAGAAACTGAGACTTCATGATCTCTTCTTCTTGCGGAGCGATTTGAAGAGCCTCTGGAGGCCCTTCATCGCCCACTGAGAAGACTCGGGCGCCATCTTGATGTAATGCTTCCGCGTAATCTTCACGTCCGCGTGCCGCATTATGTCTTTGATGACGCTCTCGTTGGTGTTGATCGCATACAGGTTCGTCGCTAGACCTCGCCAGAATGCGTGCCAACCATGCCATTTTACACCATCGCCTTCCTTTTCAAGCAGAGGTGCGATCACGCGGTGGGCCAGATTCGACAGGTTAAGGGGTCGGCCCATTTTCTCGCCGTCGAAGATGAAGCCCTCAGCAGGGAAGCCGTTGCGGTGCGCTTCAAGGAGATCGTGAAGCATGGGCGCAAGCGGCACGGGGGCCTTGCTTGCTTTGGTTTTGGTTTTGTCTCCAATGGGCGTGTTCCAGACCGTCCGTTGGACACGCAGTTGATTGCCCTCTAAGTCTTCCCACTTCAGTCCTCGCAGTTCGTTCTTTCGTAAACCTGTTAATGCCGCCGTAGCGACAACGGTCGCTGCAACTAGCTGAGTTTTTTCAAGCACTGCAATCATCTTCACCGCATCGGGTTCGTATCGCGCAGACCTCGTTGCACGCAAACGTGAAGATGCCAGTGATGAGTGGTGTGCGTCAGTTGTGGATTGGCCGCCGTTATGGCGTCCAATATTGTCTGGCCTTCTACAGGGCGAAAATCCCAAACCCTTTTATCTCCAAGACGTGTCTTCACATGCTTGGTGAACGTGTGACGGTATCCATTGATCGTGGAAGGCCGTTTCTGTACGTTCGGGAAATACACAAACTCGATAAAATCCTTTACTGTCTGCGTTGTGTTCGCCCGGACCGACGCCGCACTATTGACTTGGGCAAGGTAGGGTTGGCTAAATGTTCTACCGCTCGTTCGTTCTTGAAATGGTTGTCGCGAGGAACAAGTCGCACGACGACATCTTTCCAAGCCTTTTTTCCGTTTTTGAGAACAGGTTCGCGATAGCGAAGAAACCAACTTGGACCTTTCTGGTAGATTCTGCCGGTCTGCATCGAAATTCCTATTTGATGGATTGAGAAGTCATTTTCTTGCGACGGATGGAAGACGATTTCCGAACCGGACCGCCCGTTCTTCTTTTTTGAAGATCTCGCGCATCGTCCGCGGCCAGTTCTTCGAGCCATTTGCATACGGCATCCCAATCAAACCTCATCGTTCTACCCATCGGTATGGCTGGAATGGGCTTCGCGCAGCGCGGCGGTCAAGCAATTCGGAAGCTGCGATTTCTTTCATGATGGCTTACCTCGTAATGCGTAGACTTCCAATTCAGCCAAACTGCGAAATTTGGTCGCTCCAATCGCGAACTCTCGGCTTACATGGTAGTTTCCGAAGATCCACGTCTCGGGGGAATGAGTTTCAAACATCGCTTGAAAGGGCAACGCTGGTCCTAGAATTGTGCGCGTCTCCCTTGGCTACAAGACAATTCCCGATCAAGTCGCACAGAACCGCCCTCACGGCAACTTGCGGAGCTTGTGGGATAGGACGAGCCGCGGCTTCGCTCTTGCGTACAAAGCGACTGCTTCGTCCAGTTCTGCCACACTCAACTCCTCGTCGCGGAAATAGTATCGGCTGTTTTGCACCACGCGCCAATTGGCCGATCGCGCCGTTCTCATCGATCGCCGACGCCACAATGCGCTTTGTCAGCCCTACTATTTCCGCGATCGTTCGTGGGCTGAGGGGAGGATCCTCGTCGCACAGGGCATCGGCGAACTCTTTTATTTGCTTGTTGCCGAAGCTCTCCAAAAATAAGGGACCAATTCGAGGAATGATCCAGTTGTGCGAAAGTGAGGTCCACAACGCTACCGTTGAAGGCTTACACGGTCTTCGCTTACGTTGGCTCAAAGCGACAGGAAAATCGGAGTTTGCGATGCGAACGTCTCCATAAACCCTTCTTCTCAAACGGCGACGCGGGAATTGATTGCCTTACCCATTCATGGGAACGTCATTTCCTAAGGTATTTCACCGATTATCGCCACGAGCACATTTCCATTGTGTCGAGGCACAATATTTGCCGTTCACCAATTAAACTCCCTGAACGTTTGGTCGCCACTGGCCGCGATGCCGCCTTATCCCATGAGCATTACCCCCGAGCGGATGGCGCATCGCGGCTCCCCTGAATCAAGCTATCCAGGCTTCGACCCAGTCCTTGTCGCCCGTCTCGCCGATTTTGGCGCGCGTGGTGGAGCCGACGTTGTATTGCTTGTGCTCGCAGCGGCCGTCTCGCATCTCCCAGACAGCGACACGGACCTTGACGCCCATCTGTTTCACAAAATCAAGTCGCTACGCAGAAAAGCAATGACGATAGCGCAGACAGTAAATGAAATAATTGCGATCTGGATGGTCTTGAAATGCAGCAAGTAAAGAATGAAACCCACCACGAACATAATGACGAACGGCGTATAGTGTCGTTTTCGTAGCTGCTTTCTGTGTTTCGCAAGTCTCTCTTTAAGAGAGATTTCGCCGATAACCGAGGCAATGCCGCCCACCGCAGCGGCCTGAGCAGATCCTCAAATCCCTACCCTGAAGCTACTGTCGAGGTTAAACAGCGATGGTGGCGTCCAATACTGAGGAACGAATAGGATACTTGTGAGGGCAAGCGGGGCTGAAACTAGGCTGCCCCAGAGTATGTGGGCGCGGTAGCTCTTACCGACGACGAAACAAGTCACCCGTGCCGCCGCAAAAATCAGAGTCCCAACCAGGTACGAATAGTGGTAACTCACGCGTTAGTGGTTGGCGCAACCTCGGGCATCGGCAGGGCTTTTGCGGTAGCCTTGGCACGAGAAGGCGCGAAGGTCGTGGTCTCCAGCCGCAATCGCCAGCGCAGCATAATCTAAGGCCCCGAAGCCGACCGCCCCAAAGCCGACGCCTCGGTACCATCAGTGTCACGGTCCTTGATGTCTGGCATTTCCCTCGACATACCCTCCGGGCTGGGAGTAGCCCCAAGCTTCCGAAGTAGAGATGCCGTCGTATCCGATTTGACGTGGAATCCGGTGGTGTCAATACCCTCGGCGATGAATAGGGGTGTCCATCCCATTTTGTTCTTGGCATTCATGTTGGCGCCGTGGTGCACCAGAAACTGAACGATCGAGTCCGCACGTTCCCTTCTCGCGGCGCCGTGTAGCGCCGTGTCTCCGTCTTGGTTGACCGCGTTAACGTCGTTGCCAAGCTCCACGCACAGCTTGACGGCCTCGAGCGCCTCGCTCTCAATTGATCGGGTGATTCCAGGCGTGTGGTCGACGCCCGCGGCCGCCATCAAGGGTGTCGTGCCATTCTTGGTAGTTAACTTCGGATTCGCGCCGTGCGCGATGAGTTCGCGCATAACGGCGATGTCATTTCCCCTGGCAGCCAGCAGAAATGGCGTCGCGCCGTCCAGGCCTTGCATGGACCCCTTTATGTACACACCAAGTTCGGCTCTTGCCCCAAACTTACGAGCCTGCGCATTCGGATCCGCACCATGGGCGAGGAGTGCCTTCACGAATTCCAATTTCTCGGGTTCCCGCAACCCGCCCAAAGCGCTCCATTCGTTGTCTTCCGACAGGATCCCGTTGGAGTTGTCAGTCAATTCGGTATCGTATGTGGCCGCCGCCCAGTGCAAGGGCAGGAACCCCGGACCAAGGTTCGGATTCGCACCCTTGTCCAGCAGAAACTCGCCGTACTTCGTATGCCCTCGCATAGTAGCCACAAAGAGCGCCGTGGTACCGTCCTTTGCAGCCTCGTTAACGTCCGCACCCGCAGCTAGCAAGGCCTGCGTCGTTTCCAGATGGCCTTCCCGAGCCGCCAGGAGCAACGCTGTATACCCCGCCGCAGACCGCGTATGCACGTCCGCGCCGTGCTGGATCAGAGCTCGCACAACCTCCGTATGTCCTTGCGCCGCTGCCCACATCAACGCGGTCTGGCCTCCGGAGGATTCCTTCGCGTTCCCGTCTGCGCCGAAGGCCAAGAGCGCCCTGACCGCGTCTAGCGCGCCTGCATACGTGCACGTCATCAACACCGTCTCGCCACTCGCCTGGGCAGCGTTCGGATTCGCTCCCGCTTTCAACAGCTTCTCGACAAGCAGCGCGTTCCCGTTCGTGCAAGCGAGTGACAGCGGCGTCACACCATAATTGTCGGCCGCATTCACCCGAGCGCCGGAGCTGATCAGGAGGTCGGCCATCTGGAGGTTATTCCCCAGCGCCGCCCAATGCAGCGCCGTAACACCATCAGGCTGACTGGCGTTCACCGGCGCGCCTTGCTTCAGCAGCGCCCTCACCGCCGCGACGTCTTGGTCCTTCGCGGTGTTCACCAACCGAAGATCATCGGCGCCAGCAATGGCCAAGCTAACGACTGCTAGCAGGAAGATGAACAGCCCCACGGCGCATCGAATGGTAGCGCGCATTTAATACCCTCCTTGAGGTCGGTTAGCCGCCTCACTCCCGCTTAACGCCCGGCACCTATCTATCGCTCCCAAATTGTCGAGCGGCCTCGGGTTACTATGCCACTCCCGAACTGATCGGAATTGCGGACCCGGCTTGCCTTCCTCCAAAACACTTGTTTGGTCTCGCGCCCGTAGCTCAGCGGACTAGACGCCGGAAAGTACCCGCACTTCGGCAGTGCTGTCGCCGAGATGCTCAATTGGGATTCCCATCTTGTCGAGAAGCGTCACATGTAGATTGGACAGCGGCGTACCCTGCGGCAGCCGCACATGCCGGCCTCCCTGGAGCTGGCCCGCGCCACCGCCCACCACGGCAATTGGCAAATTCTCAGGTATATGCGCGTTGCTGTTGCTCATCCCTGCGCCGTAGATGATCATTGAATGGTCGAGTAGAGAGCCGTCGCCGTCGGGGGTTGCTCGCATCTGTTCCAGAAACCTGGCGAAGATCCTCATGTGAAACGTGTTGATCCTGGCCAGTTTTTCCAACAGCTCAGGTTGCTCCTGGTGATGCGACACTGGGTGGTGCGCGTCCGGGACGCCGATCTCGGAGTAGGTTCGAACGCTTTTCTCGCGACCGATCAGAAAAGTACAAACCCGAGTCAGGTCGGACTGGTACGAAACTAGCATCAAATCGAACATCAGATTCGCGTATTCCTCAAAGTTATCTGGAATGCCCGCCGGCTCCGCTAACTTCGGCAAGTTTCGATCCTTTTGCGCCTCCGCGATTTGGATACGCCGCTCGATGTCCCGGACGGAATCGAGATAGCCTGCCAGTTTGGAACGGTCGCCTCCACCGAGTGTTCGCTGAAGGCCTGTCAGCTCCTCAGTGACCGAGTCTAAAATACTGCGGTCATCCCGGAAGCCACGGAGCCGCGCCTCGCGCTCAGTGCTGCCTGCGGCGCCGAACAGGTGTTCGAAGACCGCGCGTGGGTTAGTCTCCATCGGCAACGGGGTGTGGGCATCGCGCCAAGCGAGCGTGGCGCTGTAGGCACAGCCATACCCGTCTTCGCACTGCCCCACCAAATCGTTGGCCTCTAAAGACAACTCAAGCGACGCCAGTTGCGTCTCTTTCCCCAGTTGTCGTGCCGCAATCTGGTCCATCGACATGCCAACCTCAAGGGTGGTGTTCTTTCCCGCTGCTTTTCTCGCATGAGCGCCCGTGAGGAAAGCCGCCTGACAGCGGGAGTGGTCTCCATCGCCTTCATTCAGCAACGGCCTCGCCTCATGGTTGGCCATGCCGCTCAAGAGAAGCACCGAATCCCGAACCGGCGTCAGCGGGACGAGAATCGGCGTGATCTCCAATGCGCCCTCCGTCGCCGGCAACCACTTCCCCATGCTCATTCCGTTTGGCACATACACTGCCCCTAGCCGCTTCACGGGCTGTGTCCCAATAGAACCGACGGAGGCGAAAGCTGGAACCATGCTGTCGAGCAACGGCAGCGCGATGGTCGCACCCAGGCCATGTAGAACCGCGCGCCGCGATAAGACCTTCTTCGTGATAATCATCACAACCTTCCTTTCCGGAATGCTCAGCGTACCGCCACAGACCTGCTACTAATGCTGCTGGTTGGCCCTTGCCAGTTCCGAATTCCTCGCTGGTTCCTGTGCATTTCTCATTTGAAATGGTCGGCTCTTGATGATCCCGAGAATCAGAGATGACCAGGGGTAATCATTCGGAGCTGCGTCCCGAATGATGGTGCGGATTGCAGGCATGTCGTAGTACTGCACGGCTCTACCCAGAGCGTAAGTCATAAGGTTGACTGTGAACGTAGTGACAAATTCGTCTCGATGCTTGAGCAATGCTTGTCGAAACTCGTTAGGATTGGAAAACTTTGTTCCGTCAGGAAGTACTCCCGAGGCGTCAATAGACGAATTCCCGTCTGCCGTTCGGAACTTCCCGATGGCATTGAAATTTTCAAGTGCAAAACCCAATGGGTCCATCCGCGTGTGGCACGTCGCACACACGGCGTTCTTGCGGTGTTCCTCCATTCGCTCGCGCATGGAGGCGGGTGGATGGCCCCCGTCGCCAACCTCTTTCAGCGGCGGAACGTTCGGCGGCGGTGGCGGAGGAGGCGCTCCGAGGACAGCTTCCAACAGAAACTTGCCACGAAGGACCGGAGAGGTTCGCGTCGCGTATGACGTCACCGTCAGAACGCTACCTTGGCCAAGCAATCCGGCTCGATAAGGATCAACCAGCAGAGCGCGCCGGAAATGAGTTCCGTATACGTTCGGGATCCCGTAGAAACGAGCCAACCGTTCGTTGACAAACGTATAATTCGCCGTGAGAAGCTCTTCCAGCGGGCGATCCTCGCGTATCTGACTTTCGAGGAACAGCTCTGTCTCCCGCAGGAAGTCCTCACGCAGGTTGTCGTCGAACTCGGGAAAGATCCTCGGATCGGGATCCACTACCTTCATGTTACGGAGGCGTAGCCACTGGCCCCCAAAATTTTCCGCCAAGGCGGCGGTCGCCCGCGGATCGGCAAGCATCCGCCGGGCCTGCTGTTCCAGGATTTCTGGATCTTTCAGCTTCCCGCGTTCTGCAATGTCGAGGAGCTGGTCGTCGGGAATGCTGCTCCAAAGGAAAAATGACAAACGAGAGGCTAGTTCGAGATCGCTGATACGATAGACGGCGCCTGCCTGGATGTTCGTTGGATCGCGTTCGACGCGGAACAGGAATTGCGGGGACACAAGCAGTCGCGCCAGCGCCTCCTGGAGACCGCTCTCGAAGCTGCCCTCACCCCGAGCAGCCCGGTAGAACTGGAGCAGCTTCTCGATGTCCCCATCAGTGACTGGCCGCCGATAAGCCCTGCGCGCCAGCATCGCCAGGATTTTCTTCGCGCAGGGCTCTTCGTCCGCGGCCCCAGAAGGATGACAGACAAGAATCCGGCGTCGGCTGGGGGTGTCTCCGGGTCCCGTAGCGTTGTAAGGTCCTTCGAGCCGGACAGAATCAATATCCATCCTCGGAGCATCGTAGGTAGAACTCGTGTGCCGTGGCGGCAGCAGCGCTGGACCCGACCCTTCCGTTACCATACTTTTCTTTACGAATGCGACTCCGAGCGCGTGCATCCCGGACGTCACAGGAAAGCGGACGTGCAGTGCAGCATCCGCGTCTGTGACGTAATCCCTACATTTGGGATCCTTGGGGGCGTACAAACTTTCTCTCGGGGCCGACCCGCACTCGCCGCCGATAGTGAACCGTGCGACCCGGGCGCCATCCAGCAGAACGTCGACCTGGTCGCGCGTGTTAATACCGCGAATCACCGCGCTAGTGAAGTTTCTTCCCAGACGGACCGCCACCACGTATTCGCCGTCGAGCGGGAAGTAATAGTGAATGAGGGTACCACCCCGCGTTCCTATCGGAAGATCGTCACTCATGCGGTCATCCTGCCGGAGACCGCGCGAGATCTTAAACGTTTCCACCGCCGGACTCGTCGCCGGATCCCCGATGGCGAGCCGACTGATTTTCCGCGCCGCCAGCATGTACCGTTCCAGCAAGGTCGGCGAAATCGCTAGGACTTCAGCGATGTTGTCGAAGCCGTGGTCTGACTCGTCCGCCGGCAGCAATGACTCCGCGTCAATGTCCAGCCCGAGCAAGTCCCGAACCGCGTTGCTGTACTCGAACCGGTTCAGACGATGCTCAGAAGGCCTTCCTGCATTCGGGTGTGCGACCGCCTCGGAATCCAGCTCGCTCTCCAAATGCGCCAAGAACGCTTCGAAGGTTGCCTTGTCAGGCCGGGGCATTCCAGCGGGCGGCATGGCGCCGCTCCGAACCTTCTGTACAACTTTTTCCCAAACATCCGCGGCCGCACCGAGGTGCGAAATGTCCATTTGATCCAGCATTAGACCGGCCGTTTTCAGATTTTGATTATGGCAGACAATGCAATATTGCTTGACGAGCGCACCGGGAACTTGCGCGACGGCTGGAGCGGCGCCGGCGGCCGTCTGAACGGGGGTGACCTCGGTACCTTGTGCTTGGGGCGCTGGCGGACTCGCTGAAACTAGTCGTGGATCTTGGAAGTAGCCCACGGCAACTATAGCCGAGAGGGATATCGTGGCGCACCGAACAGTTCGGCACAACCTGAAGGTCCTGGTGATGCCAATCGCCATAGCAACCTCCCTGGCAGTCAACCAGTAATGTCGCGCTGATCATTCCATCAAGAACGGGGCATGTCAAGGACACCGCCCCTAACCCCGATCCGTTGATAACGAGGGCTTGTGGTAGGCCGGTGGCTGGCGAAGAAGCGGTTTGAGCCCATGAATACACCGGAAGACCGCAACGAGAAAAGGCACCTGGGTTGCTTTTCTTAGGAATGAGGAGGAACACATGCGCTACTGGAAATTTCTTGCCATCCCTACCCTGATCGCCGCTTTGCTGAGCATTCCGAGGTCTGCACCTGCCCAAGTCTCCATCAATATCGGACCAGAGCCGGTGTGCCCGTATGGCTACTATGACTTCACGCCGTACGACTGCGCCCCATACGGATATTATGGGCCCGAGTGGTTTAGCGGCGGCGTGTTCATCGGAGCCGGGTCTTGGTTCCACGCCCCCACGACTTCCACGGCCACGTTGATAACCGCTTCGATCCACATCGCGGCTACGCTGGTCCACATCCGGACCATGGAGACAAGCCCTTCAATCACTTCCACGGAAACGAGATGCGTGATGGACGCGGCCACGCAGGTGGTGGAAGCCACCGCTAGACAGCGTCAAATTCAGAGCAAAATGAGTGCTACTTACTGTAAGGGCGCACGGCTGGTCGGCTCCGGGAATAACTTTCCGGTGGCCGACCGCCTTCGTTCCAAGGTGGATAATTCCCTGAAGTCGTCTGATCGGAAAGTGTCTAGCATCAAATTATCTTCTGCTCGCCAGAATCCACAACGCATGTTTGCAATCGAAGGCATCCACCCCAGGAAGACAACCACAAACGTCCAACGTTCGGTACCGCGCAAAATTTCGGTTCTGGGCCGAATGACTCAGATTCGTGGCCTAAGACCGTTCTGCGTGGTCGCTGCGGCAAAGCAATCTTTTACACTGCAGATCCCACAGTATGGCGACACGGAATCCTCAAGTTCCTTGGCAATTGCGCTGTCGTTGATGCGGCAGGGCTCAATCTTCTCGTGGCCTTGTCGTCGCTCGAAGGCAGTCATCGTTGGATCGATCCAGATCAATATGAGCGGAACCTTTCTGTTACCTGGGCGTAACAACTATCCTTTAGGAAGGTGAGGCTTTGCGAAGCTGGGGCCACGCCGAGTCGCGATTTTGTTCACAATGTGATTTTCTGCAAGCCGCTGGCCCCCCGCTCGAGTAGAATCAAGCATGCTCACGCCTGCACTGCTTGAAAAGAGGCCGCCCAATGCATTACGTCTCGAAGATTAGTGCTGCCGCAGCACTTACCCCCAAAATATACGATAAGGTGAGCACGGGTTTCCGGCGCGCCACTTATGTGGATCATGCCATGGGATCGGTACACATGGGTGTGGGTATTTGCCACCTGGCACCAAACGGTTTCATTGAACCCCATCTTCATTCGTTCGAGGAAAGCTTCCATGTTCTGGAAGGGACAATCCAGGCGCAGATCGGCGACAGGAGCCACGTGATTGGTCCCGGCCACTTCGGGTTGATCAGTACGGGCGTACGCCACGCCTGGTCCAATGCAAGCAATGGGACCGTTCGGTGGCTGGAGATGCAGGCTCCCCAACCTCGTGCGCTTGAATATGGCCTCGATACCTTCTTCGCCGGCGGCGATGTTGTCCGGCAGGCAGCGGGACCGGGGAGACCAGACTCAGCAAATGCGCTCCTGGGCTATTTCGATGAATCACAATTGCCGCGCGCTGGCGGACCATCGCAAATGGAAGGATTCAACCCTACGACGGGTGTGGCCATCAAGATGTTTGTAGACCGTTCTTTCGGAGCAATCCACCAGTCGCTATTTCTAATTCAATACCTACCGGGCGCAAAGATCGATCCGCACGATCATACCTTTGAAGAATCGTATTTCATCGTGAGCGGGCGAGTTCGTGCCACCGCGGACGGCAAGTCGTACGATTTGGGTCCCGGCGATGTGATCTGGACAAGCGTGGGCTGCATCCACAGTTTTGAGAATAGAGGTGGCGAGCCAGTGCGCTGGATCGAAACACAGGCGCCGCTTCCACCGGCCAAAGAAGTATTTCGATTCGAACGTGATTGGGCGCATTTGGCGCGGCGCGATGGGGAAGGAGTTTCCAAAGCCGCCGGTTAGTTTCGGACTTGAGTCTCTTTATTCCATAGAATTACCGAGGCTGAGTTCCCAGCCGCGTCTAACCCTGGCGAAGGTAACGGGAAGGCAAGACCACGATGCTAGCGAATGAGAAGGCCGACGCTGCGAAAGGGAAGTCGGCGGGACGCACGCGCCCGTTCACCGCGCAAGAATACATCGAGAGCATACGCGATGGGCGCGAGATTTGGATCTACGGAGAGCGAATCAAAGATGTCACGGTCCATCCCGCCTTCCGCAACACCATTCGCATGCTGGCCCGCCTGTACGAAGCCTTGCATCAGGATGAACGCAAGGGCGTGCTCTGCATCGAAACCGACACGGACAGCGGTGGTTACACGCACAAATTCTACAGGGCCACGCGCAGCGCGGAAGAGTTGGTAGGCGCGCGCGATGCAATTGCGGAGTGGGCGCGGCTGACCTACGGCTGGATGGGCCGCAGCCCAGATTACAAGGCTTCCTTCCTGGCCACGCTAGGCGCCAATGCCGAGTTCTATAAGCCTTTCGAGGAGAACGCCCGCCGCTGGTACAAGAAAGTGCAGGAAGAGGTCAGCTTCGTCAACCACGCAATCGTCAACCCTCCGGTGGATCGCAACAAGGAATTGGCGGAAGTGCGCGATGTCTATATGCACGTGGAAAAGGAGACCGATGGCGGGTTGATCGTCAGTGGCGCCAAGGTCGTCGCCACCACGTCGACGCTCACGCATTACAACTTCATCGCCAATAATGGCGCTCTGCCCATCAAGACTAAGGATTTCGCTTTCGTTTGCATCGTGCCGACCGACGCGCCGGGCTGCAAGCTTTTCTGCCGTCCCTCTTATGAAATGAACGCGGCGGCCACGGGCAGTCCTTTCGACTGATAATCGAGTCGTTTTCATCGACCCGGCTGGATAGCGGGTCGTTTTCGATAAGGTCTTCGTGCCTTGGGAGAACATATTTGCCTACGGCGATATCGACAAGGTAAACAACTTTTTCCCGCGATCCGGCTTCCTGCCGCGCTTTATGTTTCAAGGCTGTACGCGGCTAGCGGTCAAGCTCGATTTCATCGCTGGGCTTTTGCTCAAGGCCTGGCGCTAAGGAGTTTCGTGGCGTTCAGGCGCAGGTAGGTGAAGTACTCGCGTGGCGCAACCTGTTTTGGGGTCTCACGGATGCGATGGCCCGTACTCCTATCCCGTGGACACCGGGCTATGCGCTGCCCAATCTGGATTACGGCTTGGCCTACCGAGTGATGTCGAGTATGGCCTATCCGCGTCTGAAGGAAATCATCGAAAATGTGCTTGCGAGCGCGCTCATTTATCTGCCTTCACATGCGGTTGATTTCAAGGTACCGGAAGTCCGCAAATATCTCGATCAATTCGTAAGGGGTTCCAATGGTTACTGTGCCCTCGACCGTGTCAAGCTCATGAAGCTGCTGTGGGACGCGATGGGCACCGAGTTTGGCGGCCGGCACGAGCTCTATGAGCGCAATTACTTTGGCAATCATGAGAGCATTCGATTCGAAGTCTTGATGGTGGCCGATATGCTTGGGCAATCCGCCAAGTACAAGGGCTTCGCCGAGCAGTGTATGGCAGAATATGACCTCGATGGCTGGACGGTACCCGACCTGATCAATCCCGATGACATCAACATCGTCATGAAGAACGGTGCTCCTAAGCGGTAAGCGAGCGGAAATGGAACAGGTGCGCATCCAGATTCGCTTCACGGCGACTTTTGCAATTGGGTCGCCGATTCTGCCCCCACCTGCACAACGCATGAACTCCGTACAGAATTGCTTACACGATTTTGATTTCCGCTTCAGCCAGGCTAAGGACCTTCCGCCGATTCGCTCCTGCGCAGTGCCAATCTATTCCAGCGGCGACAGCTCGGTGCCGACCGGTGGCGACGTCTGGTTTACACTTCGGGCGTCAGATGTTGTCTCGGCGCCGTTGCGAGTCACGGTCTCTACTCCAGACCAGGTGGTCTCCGCAACGTTCGATCTCGCAGCTTTGCGTTAGCGTTCTATTTCGCCGGGCTGTCAATTCGGCAACTTTGGAGTCTGTGCCCACCGGTTCGCAAGTCAGGCAATGATTTTTGGAGTACGAAGCAGTATCATTGGCACGCATGGGCTGTGCACGGGCCGGAGGGTTCACGAACACTTGCAACAAACCTGAAATTGGAGCATAAGGATGGTCACAGATAAGGCCGCGATTCGACCGCGGAGGGAGGTCTGAGATTATGAGCAAGAGAACTTCGTATATGGGAATGGTGATCGTACTTGGCGTGCTCTTGGCCACGACGCTGGCCGGAGTGCGCGCGGCCCAAAAGACCGGAACTCTTCGCGTCGGCAGCGCCGACGTTGGCGGCGTGGTCACCAGCCCCAACGGGCCTGAGGCAGGAGTCTGGGTAATCGCCGAAACCAGCGACCTGCCAACCAAATTTGTCAAGATCGTCGTCACTGACGATCAAGGGCGCTACCTGGTGCCGGAGCTTCCCAAGGGGAACTACAGTGTATTTGTTCGTGGCTACGGCCTATTGGATTCGCCGAAGGTTCAAGCCACACCGGGCCAGACCGTTAATCTGAAGGCCGTCCTCGCGCCGGATAAAAAGGCCGCAGCGGAATACTATCCTGCGCTGTACTGGTTCTCGTTGCTGCAGATCCCGCCCAAGAGCGATTTCCCCGGCACGGGGCCGAGCGGGAACGGTATTGCTACAAGCATTAAGAGCCAGGGCCAATGGATACGCGAGATCGTCAACACAGATGGCTGCACTGGCTGCCATCAGATGGGTGACAAGGCCACGCGCGAAATTCCCGAGAGCATCCTCCACCACTCTGCGGACTCGAAAGCCGCCTGGGAGCGCCGCATTCAGTCCGGCCAGGCGGGCGCTGGTATGGCTGCACGCTTCAACCAGGTTGGCAGTAAGCGCGCGGCGGCGATGTACGCGGACTGGACCGACCGGATTGCCCACGGAGAGCTGCCGAGTGCTGCTCCTTCGCGTCCTCAGGGAAAGGAGCGGAACGTCGTGGTCACAATGTGGGACTGGGCAGATCCCAAGGTTTATTTGCATGACGACATCTCGAGCGACAAGCGGAATCCCACCGTGAACGCCAACGGCCCGATCTATGGAGCGCTCGAAGAGAGTGGCGATTACCTGACGCTCGTCGATCCGGCGCACACCGCGACGACGCAAGTGAAGCTGACCGTTCGCGATCCGCATACGCCGAGTTCCGCGGATACGCCGCCGCTCGCCGCGTCGCCGTTCTTCGGTAACGAAGTGATCTGGAACAGCCAGACCACGGTCCACAGCTTCGCCATGGATAAGCAGGGTCGTGTGTGGGCTGCGGCACGCATCCGTAAGCCCGAGACGCCGGCATGGTGCCAGGCGGGATCGGATCATCCGTCAGCGAAAATGTTCTCGATCACTCAGGGCCAGCGCGGGCTGGAGCTCTACGATCCGAACACCAAGCAGTTGACGACGATCGACACCTGCTACACGTGGGGCCACGTGAATTTCGACGACAACGATGTGCTGTGGTCGTCGTTCGGACCTGCCGGCGTCGAGGGCTGGTTCGACACCAAGATCTGGGACAAGACGCACGACGAGAAGAAAGCGCAAGGCTGGAGCGCGTTTGTCCTCGATTACAACGGGGACGGGAAGCGCGGCGCCTACACCGAACCGAATGAGCCGGCGGACCCAACCAAGGACAAGCGCATCAACGTGACGTTCTACGGCGTCTCGCCGGCACCGGACGGCTCGGTGTGGGGAACAGCCATGGGAATGCCGGGCGCGATTGTTCGTTTCGTTCCTGGTTCTCATCCACCTGAGACGGCGCTGTCAGAGTACTACGAAGTGCCGTGGAACAACCCGAAGGCGCCGGTGCAAGGCTACGCGCCTCGTGGCTTGGACGTAGACAGCAAGGGCATCGTCTGGACGGTGCTATCGAGCGGACATTTCGCGAGCTTCGACCGCAGCAAGTGCAAGGGCCCGCTCAATGGCCCGACCGCCGCGACGGGGCAGCACTGTCCGGAAGGCTGGACGCTCTATCCGTTCCCAGGTCCGAACTACAAAGGGGCGGTGGAAAACGGAAGCGCCGACTCGGCGTATTACAACTTCGTTGATCGGTTCGACATGCTTGGCGTCGGTAAGGACGTGCCGCTCGCGACCGGGAATCTGTCGGAGGGATTGCTGGTGCTGGTGGATGGCAAGTTCATGACACTGCGCGTGCCGTATCCGATGGGCTACTACGCAAAGGGCGGTCGCATCGATAATCCGAACGGCGGCTGGAAGGGTAAGGGGATCTACACGCCGATCTCGACGCGAGCGCCCTTCCACATGGAAGGTGGCAAAGGGACCACCAGTAAGCTCGTGAAGTTCCAGATGCGACCGGATCCACTCGCTAACTAATCAATAGTCCCAACTCCTAAGTTTCTATCTTGGGAGTTGGGGTGCGCTTATCGGCTTGCGCCTTTTGGCGGTATCGGATTCGGTTTGGCGAACTTCGTCGCGTCGATGGGAACGTTCGCGCGCAACTCGCTCAGCTCGATGGTAGAGCGACCGTCCGTCCAGGTCACGATCCAGCGATATGGCAATTTGACTCCGGAGACGTCGCGATAATCGGAGTAGTCGATCTGCGTCGGATTGATGCCAACCAGCGAGTTCGTATAGCGGACCAACCGCACCAGCAGACCCGAGGTGGAATCGAAGTACAATTTTACCGGGAGCCCTCCTGGGGTTAGCCGTCCCTGAAGAACTTGCACCTCTTTATTGTCGATCATCTCGGGAAAGCCGACGCGCCAGTCGGTAAGTGTTTGTTTGATCCGCGCTGGGAAAGACAGCTCGGCATCTACTTTGGCGCCATCCAGATCCCCTCCCGTAAGCTCGATGAGGGGCATTGGTTTCAACGTTTCTGGTGACGCAATCCAGCCAAAATGTCCGTCGAAGGTTGAGGTACTGTCTCCATCGAGCATGTGGGCAATCGTGGCACGCTGATCCGGAGCTTTGGCCAGAACGTCTACGGGAACCTTCTGAAATGCCGTCTCATAACCAGCATACGTACCTTTGGCGGCAAAAGTCGTTAGATTCGACACGCGTTGTGTTCCGCCCAGAGCCTCTATATATTTATTCAAAATTTGATCGACGGAGGACCCTCCGGAAGTTTGGGCCAGAATCTCATCCGGTTCTGCCTCCAGCATATCGCTGTACTGTATCGACAAGTCTGGTATGACCCTGGGGCTCCTGGTGCCCCGGTGGCAAGTCCAGCAGGTCACCATGCGCTTTCCTCCGAAGGAGCCCCGGTTGAGATTTGTCACCATCAAGATCATCATGCGGGCCCTCTGCTTGAGGGGGGTGTCGTCGGCATATTTTGCCCAGTTGCCACTGCTCTCTTCGCTGTGGCATTCAGTGCAGTTCATACCGGTAGAAGCGGCGAAGAATCCCATCGTCTCCAGGAACTCGTCTATAGGGACTCCTTTGAGGAGTTGGACATTTTTGAAGGCCTGTTCCGCCAAGAGCGGTTTCTGTTCCAGACCTGCCTGGTCGGGTGACTGCCCCGTTGCCAATACAACCCCGAGGAGGCACACGCATATCATTCCCATCGCACGGAGGATTATTTGCGCCGACCCTAGCCTCATCTTGCTCCCTTAGCCGCGTATTGTTTGGATTTGGTCTTGGGCTTGATTGTAGGCATCAACCCTAGATGGCGGCGAAAACCGGAGCCCAGACACCGGACAAGGTCTTCGTCCGGCCGACACCCGATGCGGCAAAGCGAACGCAGGGCGAGCGAGAAAAGCATGAACCTGCCCTACATTTGTTCAGCCGCTAACGGGCTGGCGCTGCACTACTGCTAGCGGATGGAACTGCGCCGTCGTTACCTGCTGGAGCGGGGGTGGGGTTGCCGGTGCGAAGGCGAGGATTGAACTCCACACCGTCGGCCCGGACTGCCTTGATCCAGCTAGCAGCGGGCTGCCCATTCTTCATCGGATGCCCTGTGATCGTCAACTTGGTGCCGGTGGCGAAATCGCTTTTGCGGATTCCGGCTCGCATTAGTGTGCTGGGCCCCTCGGCCTCGAAACCCCAGGTGGTCATCGAGCCATCCTTGTTCGTCACGTCCACAAGCAACCAGGAGTGCGGGTTCGTGTACTGAAACTCCTTCACGACGCCCGTAACCGTGACTTCCTTCTCGGCTTCGAACATAGATGCCGCATGATGCGCTTCGACAACCAGCGGTGCCAAGACTAACAGCGCAACCATGAGCAGTGACGCGCGCGTAATGCCGATCATCGGCGATTCCCCCCTAGTGATTGGGTTGGTTCTTGGATTTGTCCGTGAAGGTAAAACCCTTGAAATCGGTACCGCCTTCTTGCGTCTTGGTTACATCGTTATTGGGGTTCTCGCTGCAGTCCCAGTAGCGGATGCGCATGCTCTTATCAGGATTCGGAACCTGAGTGTAACGCCGCTGAACATACCAGGGCTCGAGGTAGAGTCTGGGATCGAAGAGCCACACATCGACAACGATATTGTTCGCGTCGGTCTTCTCCCAAATTTCGACGGTCTCCATCTTCTCACTCTGCATGGGCTGATTCCGACCCATGGGGCGGCTCTGAAGCTGATTGGTGTGAATCACCAGCTTCTGTCCGTTCCAGAAGCCGATGGAGTCCCCCTCGGGCAACGGATAGCGGTCCGCCTCCGGCGTATGCCCGCGACCGTCGGTATAAACTCTGCGGATCTCGTTGGCCTGCTCGGTGAGCAGGTAGGTCTGATCCGGCGTGACGATTTGTTCCCGCAGGAATGGCTCTGTTAGCCAGCGCGGAAAGCCGGCTGGACCGCAAGTGCTCAGATTTTCATCGTAGATCAGGCCCTTGGCGGTCTTCTCCTCACCGCTCTTCAGCTCGGCCATCGCCACGGGCGTCAGCTTCGGCGTCACGCCTCCCGGGCCGGGACGGAAGTAACACTGGCTGCCGCCTAAACAGTTCCCAAAACTGTCGACACTATCGGCCGTCCATATGCCAGACCAATCGGGCAAGGGAGCCTTCGGCACACTCGCGGCCTCCTTCTTCAGCGCATTATAATAATCCTCAAGGCTGCGGTACTTGAGGACCATATCGTGCTTGCGTTGCCACTCCGTGGGTGTCTGCGCCGGCCTCGGCGCGCCTCCCTGTTGTGATCCCTGCCGAGTCGTCTGTGCGATGAGAAGAGGTGAGGCAATTACCAGAAATGCGAAAACGACCCATTGTTTAAGCATTGTCTCATCCTCACTTGGTGCGCTGCGTTATTCTGCGCAACGTAAGCGACTGTTGTCAACATACGGGACCATTTGCTTCTAGAAAGCACATTTCCAGGCGAATGGAATTAACCGTGGATTCACCGATTGCGAAAAGCATCTGACTTCTCGAAAGTACGCGCTGTAATTCCCACTGAGCCGACTGAGCCGTGCGTGCCTTGACCGTGGGACGAGGCCATGATAAAAGGCTGCGTCATAAGGGCGCCGGTCGCGTGCATTGGTCTTGCAAATCCCTCCCTTCTATACCCATTGGCTATACCAATCGGAACAAATTTGAACAGTATGCAAAAATAAGGGGCTGCGAATTTGGCCGTACCTGAGTTTTTCGGCACCATAGAACGGAGCGGACTCAGTACGTGGATTCGCGAATCGCCTTCGTTGTTTGCCTTCTATTTCATCCTTCTGCTTCATACCGTCGGCTTGTCCCTGGTAGTGGGCGCGAATGTGGTGGTCGACTTGCGCATTCTCGGTGTTGCGTCCGCTCTTCCTCTCAAGCCGCTGAAGCAACTTTTCGGCATTATGTGGGCGGGTCTCGGTATCAATGGCGCGACAGGCATTCTGCTTCTAATTGCTTACCCGACCAAGTCCCTCACAAACCCCTTATTTTATGTCAAGTTATTGCTGATCGCATTCGCCGTTGTCACCTTGCAGAGGATCGATGCGCGCGTGTTCGGCGACGGGAGCTTGAGTGAAGCGAGCATGGTCGCGCGGGGGAAGATGATGGCGATGTGGTCGCTCCTGTTATGGATCGGAGCCATCGCGGCAGGCCGCCTGCTGGCAGAGACCTTCAGGTATCTGACCTATGCCGATATCTTGAAAGGCAAAGCTTGAGCCATGACGAGACTCTTGACGTTTAGACTCGCCTTGAGGGCGAGCGGGGTAAGTTCCATATGAATTACGCGCATCTGCATCTCTTACTGAATCATTTTCCGATCATCGGCACAATCATTGGTCTTAGTCTGTTGTTGCTCTCTTTTGTCGGAGACAATCGCGACCTGAGACGAAGCGGTCTGATAATTTTCGCGGCCGGTGCTCTGCTGGCCATTCCGGCTTTTTTGAGTGGTTTTGGCGCGCGGATCATGCTGAGCCGGGACCCCGGTGTTTCAAGCGCCTTGCTCGAAAGGCACGAGGCGGCGGCGATGCTTTCGTTGTGGTTTATGGAGACGACCGGTGGCCTTGCCTTGGTCGCACTGTGGCGGTCTCACCGAACCCCGCGTCGGGCGCGCTGGCACCTGCCAGTTGTCGTACTTTTCGCGCTTCTAACCGTCGGTCTGATGGGCAGAACCGGCGAGACGGGCGGCGACATCCGCCATCCAGAGATGCGGGCCAGCCAAGAAGCGATAGTGGTGGAGGGGACGTTGGGGTCCGTGGTGCACGCTCTTGAGCCAACCCCTGAGAAGTTCAGCCAAGCTGTGGTTGGCAGTTTGTGGCTGTGGGGGCCGCTAATGTTTTTGCACTTCGTGGGCCTCGTCCTGATCGTTGGGACGGTAGGAGTTTTCGATTTACGAATTATGGGATTTATCAAGCAACTTCCCCTCTCACCCTTGCACCGGTTCATTCCCTGGGCAATGGCTGGATTGGGCGTCAATGTTGTGACGGGCCTGCTTGCCTTCATAGGTTCGCCGGACCGTTATGTCACCAGTTCCGCCTTTTGGCTGAAAATGTTGTCCCTATTGCTGCTGGGACTGAACGCGGTGGCCTTCTACCTAACGGGCATTTCCGAACGAGTCGAACAGCTGGAATCCGGGGAAGACGCGCCGATGCGCGCGAAGCTGATCGCGGGAAGTGCGCTGCTTTTATGGCTCGCGGTGATTGTTTTTGGCCGCTACATCGCACCCTTGAGCGACACACTCCCTCCACCGGCTTACTAAATTAAATTAGCTGAGCTTTCTCAGTTCGCCCGGAAAGCCAAGCGCGCCTTCAGGCGACCGGTGAGCCTTGACATCCTGAGGACGGCTGGCGTATCACGGATTCACCGTTGAGCTCGACGGACTAAGAGCACGGACAGGACGGGCACCCTCACGGGTATCGATTGGCACAACCACAAGCATATTTCCATATGGACTTGAAGGACGCCGAAGGCGCGGTGTCGTCGTGGCATCTTGGAGAATTCAAAATGAGACGGTTGGAAATGAAGGAGCGGCATGCCTATTCCGTTGCGAGTGCGGGAGCCATTTTGGTGGCTTTGTGTATGATTGTCACGCCTGCTCTTGCCCAGCAGGCGAAAGCTCCCGAACGGATCCCTGGTCCCGCTGCAAAACAGAATGCCAATTTTGATCCTCATAACCTGAACGGATCTTGGATTAGCACGCAAGGCCCGCAGGGCGTCGGTGACAACAACCCCATCCCCGAGCCACCTTTGACACCCTGGGCCAAGGAGCACTTGCTTATCAAAGGTGGCATCTCTCATGCCGGGTTGAACGCAACCTCGAAAGGCGTGCCGTCGAGTGGATCGCTCCCGGACGGCGCCGTAGCTTTTGACGCGAACGGTGTGCCGACCAACGTTCCTGGGGGCCATTACCCGGGTGAAAACTGCGAGCCACAGGGCGTGCCGGTGCAGTTCAACTTCACTGTCTTTTACCCTTTTCAATTCGTCATGCTGCCGGATCGGATCTATCAAATGTTCGAGGACCATCGCGAGTGGCGGACTATCTGGCTTAATCGGGACCATCCGAAGAATCCGTTCCCCAGCTATTTTGGGGATTCGGTTGCGAAATGGGAGGGAAACACGCTTGTCGTCGATACGATCGGTTACAACGGCCGGTTGTGGATCAGCGAGAATGTCGGGCACAAAATGAGCGATGCGTTTCACTTGGTCGAGCGGTATCACCTGCTCTACGCGACGCACTTGGAACTGGAAATGACGTACTACGATCGGAAGGCGTGGGGCGATAGGGGATGGCCCGGCTGGAAGAAGGAATTCACGCTGGATTCAAAAGGCGACTCTCTCCTGGAAAATATATGCGATCCCGCCCACTGGCGAGAGTACGATACGGTGATTTCGGACCCGATTAGCAAGGATAGCAAGTAGCACTCGGATGGCGCCCGATGTCATCGGAGGGCTCGTGCCCATGCGCCGAGTGCGACAACTATGCCACTATTTTCCTTCTTCGTTAGCGGTGCTTCCCATTCTTGAACCGCCGGACACCGAAAGGGAGAGCTTATGAACAGAACGAGACGTCAGTTTGCCGTCGTGTGGATTGGCATGGCGCTGATCCTTGCGTATGGGCTGCCCCTGCTTGGTCGGGGCGGTCGTGGGGGTCAAGCCGGAGAGGCCAGGGCGAAACTGGCCGAAGCGCCTCTGATTGGGTTCTTCGGCAGCTACCGAGTTGCCGCCGATAAAACGGATCCGTCGAAACTTCCGATCATCGGCGCTTGGCGGATCAATTTTGATAAATCGGATCCCGTCATGAAAGCGCAAGCGCGCTTCAAGGGAAGCGGGACGGTCATCTACACGGCCGTAAACGGTGGCATCAAACAAGAGGTCTTCCTCTTTTATCCGCCAAAAGACGATAGCTACAAGACCGTCTATACCGATGACGGGCGCGAATTCTGGTTCAAGCTCGATGGCAAGAACATTTACGAGAATCCACAGGGGCCGAACGGTTTGGGTCAGACCGTCGGCATGTGGCTCGTCGATCGCAACACGCTTTTTCGCGAACGCGCGACGAAAGGCGTGATCGATGAGCGCGTACTGTATCGAGTATCTCCGGATGGCAAGACGCTAGTCTGGACGACTTTCAATCCTGCCGGCGATAGCGGTCACGTCGTGTGGGACAGAATCGAGCTGCCGCGACGCTAATCCAGCCGCGCTTCCTCTTTCTAGGTTTTGTCGGGGCGGTGGCGGGGGTGGCTAAATCCGCGTAAAAAACTTAAGTCGGTAAGCCGAAGATCACAACGGAAGAAACCCTACTCGTTTGGCGTCGATTTCACAGGCAATGGCCGGCCATCAATGTAGGTGATCTTACCAACAAGAACGCCCACGTGAGCGCCGTTCTTCGCGGGATGCAGAGAGAGCTTAATCCCGTCGCCAGGCCTTAGAGTGTCTCTTGTCCATCCTTGGCTCATTAAATTCCTTAGCGTGCCGAACTCGACGGCCCAGCGGTTGACATCGCCCTTTTCGTCCTTTACGTCGAAAGTGACTGACGAATGGGGGTTGGCCAGCGACAATTCCGCAACAGTCCCGCTGACGGTTACGGTTTTGGCCAGATCATACGCTGCGTAACCGTGGTGCGCGTACACTCGCGGTGCAAAACCGAATCCGCACAACAGCGCTAGATAAAATATAGCCAGAAGCTCACCCGTACGGCATTCTCTCGGAGGAGAAAGATTACGCATTCCCACCTGCCTCAGATGTGTTCCGTTTGCTCCTGGCGAGCATACTCACAGCAGCTTGCCGATGTCAACGAAAGTGAACTGAGCGACACGGAGCGACTGAGCTTGCTGAGCGTGGATCGGGATCAATTCCGGGTTAATCGGAATCGGCACTGATATGATAATGTTCGCGCTGAAATTGGCTCAGAGGAGCGAGGGTACGACTATGTCCGTGCGCCGGATTTGTCGCTCGCTATACAGTAGCGTTGCAGCTGCGCTCATTATCTCAGCTCCGTTCGCGGCTTCGGCTCCGAAAGAAGGTCAATTTGATTATCGCGATCTGTCGGGTGTGTGGTGGGTTGATGCTCCGGGCCCCGACAAGTTATTAGACCGGGCGGAAAACACCGATGCGGGAAAGTGTCAAACGTGTCATATCTCAGAGCACACAGTACCCGAGCCTCCTCTGACGTTATGGGCACGTCAGCAGCTGATGATTCGGCCCCAGATGATTCAAAATAAGATGGGTGAATGTAATCCGATTGGCGTTCCTGCACAGTTCTGGTACACGCAGCTGTACCCCTTCGAATTTGTGGTAACCCCAGGGCGTATCTTTCAGCTTTTCGAGAAGCTGAATGAATGGCGCGTCATCCGGCTGAACCGAGGACATCCTAAGGATTTGCTACCTACAAACATGGGAGACTCCGTTGGAAAGTGGGACGGACATATTTTAGTTGTCGACACGATCGGCTATAACGGCCGAACTCTGATTGAACCGGTTGGGGTAGATCATCAAATGAGTCCTGCCTTCCATTTAGTGGAGCGGTGGCACCGCATCAGCCCCAACGAGTTAGAACTGGACGCCACGTATTACGACGCGATGGCCTGGGGAAGCCAACCCTGGGGTGGTCTGAAAAAGAAATTCATATTGCAACCAAAAATGGAACTTCTTCAGACGCCCTGTTCACCGGAGGCCAACAAGAAGTTTGACGACCGATTTGCCAATCCAAGTGTCCCTCCACTCTAGTATTAAAGGAGCAGGATCATGAGAAAGGGCCTGATGCGCTCTACCGTGGCTGCCGTTTTGTTGTTCTCCTCTACTCCAGCCGTCGGTCAGGAACCACAAGGGGTTAATCCGGCAGGTGGAGGCGTACCCATGACCAGCCTGGAGCACCTCAAGGCGAAGTCGTCCGGACCGGCGCCCCGCACCGCCGATGGCAAGCCGGACCTGTCCGGACTCTGGGGGCCGGATCGCAACTTCATCATAGACATTTCGGCCGCGCTGAAACCGGGCGACAAGCTCCCTTTACAGCCTTGGGCTCTCAAGCTCACCGAGGAGCGACAATCGAAGCCTGGCGCTAAGCAAGCGGATCCGAAAGCCAATTGTCTACCGGATGGCGTGCCACGCGAGGATCCCTTTCCATGGAGGATTATCCAGACTCCGCGGCTGATTGTCTTTCTGTTTGAAGGCAACGTGCATAGTTACCGGCAGATCTTCATGGACGGGGGCCATCCCAAGGACCTGGATCCACTTTGGTATGGCGACTCAAGGGGCAGGTGGGAAGGAGACACGCTGGTCGTAGACACAGTGGGATTCAACGACCGGACTTGGTTCGATGGGGTCGGCCACCCACACACAGAGAAGCTGCATGTGATCGAGCGATATAGGCGTCCCGATTCCGCGCACCTGGAGTTCGAAGTCACCATCGACGACCCCGGCGCTTATACCCGGCCCTTCACGCTCTTGGGTCACTCACCATTGCTGGTGAACACTGAAATCATGGAATACTTCTGTGCCGAGAACGGCGCTCAAGACGTCAGCCATATGGTCGGGCCAGCGACATTCGGGAAACCGTGATGTCAACTGGTCACTCGCTCGCGCGACAACTACCGGGCTCGCTTAGGGATCCTGTCATAGACGCTGGGTAATGGCAGGCCTTGCTTTGAGGGCGTTTAGGACGCGCTCTGGGGTGAACGGGATTTCACGGAGACGCACCCCTGTCGCATCGAAGATGGCGTTGGCAATGGCCGCAGGAACCACAACAATCGGGGTCTCCGCGGCACCTGTAGCGGGCAGTTCTGGCCGGTTGATCAGTTGGATCTGCACGTCTGGAACATCCTGGAATCGCAGCACCGGATAGCTCACCCAATCGAGACTCTTCACGCCCGTGGCATCGAATTTCACTTCCTCAAGCAGTGTGCGGCTGACTCCTTGCATGATATTTCCTTCGATCTGATTTCTCACGCCGTCCGGATTGATAATCAAGCCGCAGTCGTAAGCGATAGTGACTCGCGTGACTCTAATTTTTCCGGTCGAGGTGTCCACCTCGACTTCGGCCACAAGCGCTGGGATGCTGCCACCTCGCTGGTTGACTGCTACCCCTCTCCCCTTGACGATTCTCCCGCTGCTTACTGGCGCAGGCGAAGGCCGTTCTGTCCATCCGGACTTCTCCGCCACGGTGCGTAAAGCTTGGCTGATACGCATGTCCTTCTGCAGATAGGTTAGGCGAAACTGCACCGAATCGACGCGCAACTCCGCGGCGATCTCGTCCACGAAGGATTCCGTCGCGAAGACGCGCGGCGGTTCACCCGGAGATCGCAAAGAGGCGGTCCTGAGAGGCATGGGCTCCACAAACATCCAAGGAATTGTCTTCGATTCCATCTTCATGTTTTCGAAATCGTAAATCTCACCACCACCGCCGGCGCCATTTGGATTTCCAGGGTTGGTCGGCTCAATGCCGATCTGCCTCTCGGCCAATTGCGGCGTGCCTTGCGATTCGGTCCACGGGAAGCTTCGATCCAGGTAATCCCAAGCCGTGACTTTGCCCTGGGCGTCAAGCGCGGCACGAACCGTCATCAGCTGCTGCGGCCCCTTGGGATCCCACACCTGTTCATCCTCCCGCATCCACTGCACCCGTACCGGCTTGCCCACCGCCCGAGACATCAACACGGCATCTTCGGCGGCATCGTCCGCGGTCAGGCGGCCGTAGCAGCCTGAAGACTCCACATAGTGCACTTCCACATTTTTCTTGGCCACATTCATCATGCTGGATATCCGATCTCGTGTCGTAAACGGACCCTGCGCGCCGGTCCAGATCGTGGCCTTGTTGCCTTGAACATCCGCTATGGCGCACGACGGGAGCATCATGCCGTGGTTTTGAAACGGCCAGTGATAAGTTGCCTGCAGCGTTTTGGACGCCTGGGAAAAGGCCGAATCCACGTCTCCTCTTTTTACCGCTGTCAGTTCTCTCACCGGCATCGTGTTTGTGAGATACGTGTCCACTGCTTCACGGCTGGCTGGCATCTGGGTCTGCGCTTTAGACCAAGTCACCTTCAAAGCCTTGGCCGCCTGGACCGCCGCCCATTCGGTTTTGGCTACCACTCCAATGAAGCTTCCCTCCCGAACAACCTTCACAACTCCCGGAATATGGGCAATCGAGCTCTCATCGACCTTCAACGGTTCGGCAACAGCCGTGTATGGCCGAACGGGCCGGCCATGCAACATGCCAGGAACTCGAAAATCCGGCGTATACGTGTATTCACCGGTGAATTTCGGCGGCAGATCCACTCGAGAGACAGATGTCCCGACAATTTTGTAATCCTTATAACTCTTGGCTTTGACTTCCGGCGCCACTACCATAGCAGTTTGGTAACCTGTGGCTGTGATCTTTACATTGAAACGCTTGCTCCCGATGAGCTCACCATAGGAAACCCTGCTCCCCGGATTACCCAAAACACTCACAACGCCATCGGTAACCGTTAACTGTTCAACTGGGGCGCCCAAACGACTCGACGCGAGCTTCCGTAGCTCGGCCCGAGCTGCCGCAGCTGCCTGTCGCAACTGCGGCCCTCCTCTAGGAATGGAGTTGCTTCCGACCGTGCGACCCTGGTCAACCGTTTTCGCTGTATCTCCCATGGCCATCGTGACTCGATCGAAAGGCACGTCCAATTCCTCTGCCACGATCTGCGCCAACGCTGTTCTCGTGCCCGTGCCGATGTCAACTTTGCCGGTAAACATGGTGATGCTCCCGTCTTGCATCACCGCCAGCCAGGAATCGAGCTCCCTCGGATCGAGATAATCCCCGGGCCCCGGTATGAAAGTGCCCAGATCCACCCGTTCCACCGCATACGGGCGCGGCGCCGGCGTTTCCTGGGATTGGGCTAGGGCACGGCTTAGCGGTCCGTACAAGCTGAAGCTCACAACCAACGCGCCACTGCCCTTGAGAATTTGTCTGCGGGAGATGGATTTCGTATCGACTCTCATCTTTGATCTCCTCTCCTTAAGCCTTCACTCCCCTATTTCCCGGCGCCCGTTTGATCGCACGAACCACAAAGAAAGGCAGCACAAGCGTTCGCGGTGCGGGGTAGCTGACACATTCGGAAGTTTAATGCTGGACCACTGTACTACCTTTTGTCGAGACCTTCGTTTAGCTCGATGCGGGTGCCCATCGGGTCGGTGATGAAGGCCAGCCCGAGGCCACCTTCGCGCACGCTGTAGGGTGTATCGAGTTTGATTCCGTCAGCTTCGAGTTTCTTGCAAAATGCGGCGAGATTTTTGATCTCGAAACCGATATGGTCCAGAGCCAGCCCTTTGGTCGGTGCAGCTTTGGAATCTTGTTTGGAAAATCTGAAGTTCACGCCCGAGAGATTGCTCTGCGCCATCGGCGCGGAGGCCTGATTGCCCGGCGCCGGGCCGGTGAGCTCCGCCCTGTCAATTTTTACGCCGAACTCTTTCGCGTACCAGCGTTGCAATTCCGACCACCCGGAGCCTCCATTGGGACCGGGATCGGCAACGAAGAAATGGACTTGATCAAACTGAATCGGAACGCCGAGCGTGGTCCGCTGAATGATTTCGATCTTTACGCCGTCAGGACTATAGATATAACCGCCGTAAATCCGGCCCTGCGGGTCTGTGCCATTGCTGACGACTTTCACGCCCTCCGCTTGCATCTTCGCCACTAGGGCCACTCCGTCTTTCACCAGAAAGCCAATGTGATTGACCGTTGAGCCTTCCATGCCCCCGCTGGGATCGGCCTTTGTAAAAAGAAAGATGGCGCCCGGATACTTGACGCCCTCAAAGGGACCGCTTTTGATGGCCGTACCGCCCAGCTGCAGATAGAATTTCTTGGCGGCCTCGACGTCGTGCACATTCAAGTGCACATGGCCTATCGTCACCCCTATTTCGTTCGGCGGATTAAGCTGAGCCAGCGACGCAGTTGCAGAAAACAGAACCGTAGCCACTGTCCCGAGGGTAAGCAAAAAACCTCTCATAGAATCCACCTCGTTTTCGATAGCGAGTAACGAACGTCCGGGCGCCGGCAACGTAGCACTCTTCGGAAGGAGAAGCAACAATTCGGATGCGTCGGACCCCCCTCGGCCGTAAACTTAAAAGAAGCTGTTGGTGTACACTCATTGGCAATCGTGGATTCCGGAATCGGAATCCGGCTGAATGAGGGCCCGGTGGCCGGCGGTATTTCGATTGCGGTAGATACCACATCGAATTTGGAGGTCCCCACGATGTTGTCCTTGAGAGTCAATCGGAAAACCTACAACCTGGATGTGGAACCGGAGACTCCTCTCTTGTGGGTCATCCGGGACACGATCGGCCTCACTGGAACGAAGTTTGGGTGCGGGATGGCCTTATGCGGGGCTTGCACTGTTCACCTGAACGGCAAACCGGTCAGGTCCTGCGTCACGCGAGTCAGTCAGGCAGTGGGACAGGAAATCACTACGATTGAAGGCTTGTCTGCTAACGCTCAACATCCTGCGCAAATTGCTTGGCGCGAGGGGGACGTGCCGGAGTGCGGCTATTGCCAGTCCGGACAGATCATGGCAGCGGCGGCGCTCCTGGCGAAGAATCCTAACCCAACCGATGTTGATATTCAGCGGGAGATCACCAACCTTTGCCGCTGTGGTACGTACCTGCGAATCCGCCAGGCGATCCACCGCGCAGCTGAACTCGCGGCTAAGCCTTAGTTGACTCACTACCAGCGCATCGGCAGGTGCTCGGTACCCCGGATCAGGAGGTTCCCATGAAAGCTGCTCGCGGAATGAGTCGGAGGGACTTCGTAGTAACGACCCTCGCCGTTGGTGGGGGTCTTGCGCTGGGATTTTCATTTCCTAAGAACGATGCCGAACGGGCCGCCCTCGCCGCCAGACTCTCCGGCCGGCCGTGGGAGTCGCTGTCCGGCAAAGGCGACGTGGAGGTTGGCCCGTGGCTGATGATCGCGCCCGATGACACGGTAACGATCCGTGTTGGTCAGTCCGAAATGGGTCAGGGTGTAATTACGTCTTGCGCGAAGATGGTCGCCGAGGAGCTGGAATGCGACTGGGCGAAAGTGCGTGCGGAATACGTGTCGGTTAATCGCCACTTCCGCGAAAATAAGGTGTACAAGCGTTTAGTCACTACTTCCAGTAGTTCGGTTCGCCTCGGCCGCCCATATTTGCAGCAGGCCGGCGCCAGCGCTCGGGAGCGTCTCATGGCTGCAGCTGCGCAGACGTGGAGCGTGCCAAGGTCGGAGCTGACGGTCAGAGATGGCCTAATTACCCACAAATTGACCGGTCGTACGCTCCGCTATGGAGAAGTTGCGGAGAAAGCTGCGGCTATCAAATTACCCACGGAGCCGAAGATCAAGACACCGGACCAGTACACCCTGCTGAAAAAGCCCACAAAATTGCTGGATACGCCTTTGAAGGTGGACGGCAGCGCCACCTACGGAATTGACGTGCGCTTGCCGGGCATGGTCTATGCGGCGGTGAAAGCCTCGCCCGTGTTCCAAGGAAAGGTGAGGAGCTACAACGCTGACGTGGTAAAGAACCGCCCGGTGGAATTCAGCGGCGAGGAGATTGAAGCGGGAATCGCCGTGGTCGCGGATAGTTACTGGCACGCGAGGACCGCTTTGGACGCCATGCCAATTGAGTGGGATGAAGGCACCCACGGCAGCGATAGTTCGGAAGAATTCTTTAGATCTTCCCGAGCAACGCTCGATGAACCCGGCGCCAAAGTCGTTACGAGGAAGGGAGATCCAGAAGCAGTACTCAAGAACACCTCCCAGGTAGTGGAGGCGATCTATGAGGTTCCCTATCTGGACCACACCGTGATGGAACCGTTCAACTGCACTGCCCAGGTCACTTCGAATCGAGTGGATATTTGGGTAGGGTCCCAGGATCCTGAGAATGCCGCGATCGACGCATCGAAAGTAACGGGAGTTCCCGTAGAGAACGTTTATCTCCACAACTGTTTCTTGGGCGGCGGGTTCGGGAGGCGTGGAAACCAAGACGACGTGCGTCAGGCAGTCACGATTGCCAAGCAGTTGGGTGGACGCCCCGTCAAGGTTACCTGGAGCCGGGAGGAAACGACGCGCCACGGCTACTATCGCCCGATGCGTGTGTCGAGGTTCCGCGCTGCT
>Ga0209577_10000604_pt1 | contig 35824 bp, 40 predicted proteins | sample GraSoiAngelo_109_FD_185874 | JGI IMG/M metagenome (GOLD analysis project Ga0209577, IMG submission 185874) | Grasslands soil microbial communities from the Angelo Coastal Reserve, California, USA - 14_0903_12_20cm (SPAdes) (version 2) | ecosystem: Environmental > Terrestrial > Soil > Grasslands... | reverse complement strand
CAGACGAATACGCGGATGGCGGAGCGGATCTATGCCCTTGCGCGGGAATTTGCTGCTTTGACCGGGCGCGAGACGGTCTACGACCTCTACTGCGGGATCGGGACGATCGGGCTCACGCTCTCAGCGGACGCGCTCACGGTATGGGGGATCGACGTGTCGGAGGAATCGATCGCGTGTGCGCTCGAGAACGCCGATCTCAACGGCATAACGAACGCGGCGTTCTTCGCGGGAAACGTGGGTCAGTCGCTCGAAGAGCTGCGCGAGCGAACCGGTGATCCGGACGTCGTCGTCGTCGATCCACCGCGCGCCGGCTTGGCGGGCAAGGCGCTGCGACGACTAGGTGAGATAGGCGCGCCTCGGATCGTCTACGTGTCGTGCAACCCGACGACGCTCGCAAGCGATTCGAAGCGCCTGCGCCTGGACTACGGCTACGAGCTCGTGCGCGCACGACCCGTCGACATGTTCCCGCACACTCCCCATGTCGAGACGGTGGCGCTGCTGGAGCGCGGCGCCACGATGTAGCGCCGACGCTCTGCGGGCAACTCTTAGCGACCTTTTCAGGTACCCGCGCGCGCGTCCCCACCCGGGAGGGGATGCTGCCACCCGCCACCCGCTGCCGACGATACCGGACGAGCTCGCACGTGTCTGTGCCGACTTCGCGCCGAATTCGCGCACGCGGACGCGTCAGCCGGACGTGTCGGGCCGCTCGCGGCGCGCTGCGAGCAGCTTCGCCCACAGCAGATCCGCGTTCGGCAACAGAAAGCCGAGCGAGAGACCGGGCAGCGCAGGCAGGCCCGCGAGCGAGAACCCAACTGCCAGAGCGATCGTGACGCCGAACGAGACGGTCAGCAGTAACCACGTCCAGCCCGTGCGCAAAGCGAACCGCGCCGCGGCCGCGAGGAACAACGCAAAGAACAGCACGTCCGGCACCCCGAGATTCGCCGCCGTGTGTTCCCCGGGAATCGGGAACGCATACGACAAGGTTGTGAAGACGTGCGCGTGGTGCGTGACGATCACCTTCGTCGGCCCCTTCCAGACGGAGTACGCATCAACCCAGGGGATGACAAGCGACACGATTACGACCCACGCCGCCGTTTCGAAGTACCCGAGGAACCAGAAACCGACCAGCACGATCGCGAAGAACTTGACGATGTTCTCCGGTGTGTGCAAGCCGGCGATGTGCAAGCCGGCGACGTGGAGGACGATCGCAAGTACAGCGAGCGCCGCTCCGGCCGGCAGCAGGCCCCGTGCGGTTCGCAACGGCAGCAGGAGCCAAACGAGAGCGAACGATGCGGGAATCAAGACACAGGCGAGGAACGCGACGTCCCACCAGTCGGATGCGCTCCACAACCGCGCGTGCAGCGAGTCGTACGCCGCGAGCGCCGCGACGAGACCTAGTACGGCGGAAGCGCGGCCCACCATTCCCCGACCGGCTTGAACGCGTTCCAAAACGCCGTCTTCGCGGCCGCTTCGTCGAGCGAGGCATCGATGTCGGGGACGACGAGTGCATCGAGCGTGGCGGTGAGACGTTGCAGGTCGCCGGGCTTCCACTCGATCGGGTCGGCGAGCGGAAACTCGACCGCATTCAGGAAGGTCACCGCTTCCTCGCCCATCGGAACGACGAGCTTCGGCTGGACGATGTGCAACTCACGCGCAAGCCACGGCCGCGACTCCTCGTCGTCTCCGTCTGCGAACTTCAAGCAGTTCGTGCCGTACACCGACATCGGATCGACATGAAGCCGCTGTAGCGATTTCAGGATCGCCTGCCCGGCCCGACCGAAGAACGCCACGCCCTCTTGCACCTCCGACGGCTGCGGCCGGTATTTCAGTAGGAGGACGTCGCCGAGCGGATGGCCCGATCCGAGCACCGGCGCTCGCCCGTTCGCCGCGCGGCCGATCTCGTCCGCCAGCGCATTGATCTCGAGGATCGCCTTGTCGCGGTACTTCTCGTAGATCTCGTCGGTGGCTGGTGCCACGGCTCAAACCCCTTGCAGTTGTCGCGGCCTCGGAGAGGGCATGAGCGACTGCATCTTCGGCGTAGATTGGACGCGTAGCGTAGGCATGGGCAGGAAGGAGGCGGCGGCCTAGACGCTCTTCTCCGCTAGCGAACCCGTTCCTTGGCCTGGGCCACCCACTTCAGCCCTTGCAGGTAGACCAGCGACCGCGGACGCCTGAGCACCTGGGCCGTCCGGAGCGAGAGGAGGAACTCCTCGGGCCCGTCGAAGCGCCGCATGCGGAGGGCTCCGGTTCCCACCCCCTGCAGGACGTGGGCGTCCGAGCCGGCCCCGACTGTGAGGTTGTACTTGTGCGCGAAGCGCACCGCTTCGTCGTTGTACGCCTCGAACAGAAGGCGCGCGTTGTACACCTCGAAGACATCGATGTCCGCGAGGTGTCGATGCAGCGTCGCGGCGTCGGGGATCGAGTGCAGGCGGTCGAAGGGATGCGGGACGTACACGAGTCCGCCTTGCTCTTTGATCGCTGTGACTGTGTGGGCGAAAGACATCCCGCGGGGGATCTCGCTTTCGAGGAACAACCCGATCACCTCGCCCTGCCCGTCCGTCTTGATCTCCTCCCCCGGAATGACGAGCAGGTCGTGTCCGCGTGCGAGCTCCGCGGCCTCGAGCGCGCCGCCGAGCACATTGTGATCCGTCACTCCGATCGCTCCGAGACCGATCGCCTCCGCGTACATGATCAGATCTGCGGGTTCGACGGTGCAGTCGTGCGACCAGCTCGTGTGCATGTGCAGGTCGCAATGGGTCCATTCGCGGTCGGCGAGAGGATCGAGTCGTCGCGACGGGCGTCGACGCGCGGCGAGAGATCCGTAGAGCTCGTCGAGCTCGCGCGCAACGTCGGCGAAGCTCTGACCGTTCGCCCCGGCCAGTGCCTCCTGCTGACGGCGTTTCCGAAACTCTTCGTCTTCCGCGAGCCGTGCCACCTCGGCGCCTGCGAGCTCCGGCTGCTCGTGAACCGACCGCGGCGCAGCAATGGCACATCCTGCGGCCGCAGCTTCCAGACGGAGACGCGTAAGTCCGTCGAGCGCCGGAACGAAGATCGCCGCAGTGTTCAGGATCGCGGCCCGCGCTTTTCCATCGCGGGTTGTCTGTACCGAGACGCGTTCTCGTACACCGCGCGGAATCGTCGGACGGCCCATGAGCGGTTTGGTGCGCAAGACAAGTAGTTCCCAGGCCGGAAGCTCTTCGAGCGCACGCAGCACCGAACGGGCGAGCGGACGCTCCGTCGCACGCCATTCGAGCACGATGCGATCTTGCTTGGACGCGGGAGTGAAGATCTTCGGGTCGAAGCCGGGCGAGACGACCTGGTACTCGCCGGGAAACCGTGCTTCTGCCGCGGTCGCGGTCTCCGTGCTGGTGGCGACGAGCGCGTCGAGTCGAGCGAGCAGGCGATCTCGTTGCGCGCGTCCCGGCGGATACGCAAGCCGATCCGCAGAGACGAACGTCCCCACCGCGAGGGTTTGTGCGTCACGTAGCGCGAGATACGACAGGCTCGGCAGTCCGGGCTCGAACCCGTGGACGACGTCGAAACGGCCAAGTGCCAGCGCGAGCGAAAGGTTCGCCCGCACGCCGACCGGGACGCCGATTCGCGACCGGCGCGAGATCGGAACGGCGGGTCCGACGGCGACCACGTCGGCTTCGAGCCCGTCGAGGAGCGCCCGCCGTCCGGCTGCCAGATCGGCCGCTCGATTCGACGGCGCGAGGACGGTCACTGCGTGGCCGAGCTTCCGCAGCTCCGCGGCGATCCCTGTGACGTGCTCGTTGACGTCGTGAGGCTGCGACCAGGCGAAAGGTGTGACGAGGGCGACACGCAGGCCGGTCACGCCTCGAGTCTAGCCCTCTACCGATCGTCCACTTCGTCGGAGCCGCGGATCTCCTCCACGGCTCTTCGCACGGTTTACACGGGTGTGGGCTCCGCCTGCTTGGCTGCAGCCTGCCGCGCGTTGTCGCGGATGAACTTCTCCGTCGCCTCGTACGCCTCGTCGTCGACGATCTGCTTCGGCGGCGACTTCATCAGGTACGCGCTCGGCCCTTCGATCGCACCGGAGACCCCGTTGTTCAGCGCGAGCTTCGCGAGCCGCACGGCGTCGATGACGATTCCGGCGGAGTTCGGCGAGTCCCAGACCTCGAGCTTCAGCTCCAGGTTGAGCGGGACATCCCCAAAGCCGGAACCCTCCATACGAATGTATGCCCACTTGCGATCGGTGAGCCACGGCACGTAGTCCGACGGGCCGACGTGGACGTTCTTCGCCCCGAGGTCGTAGTCGAGCATCGAGGTGACGGCGTTCGTCTTCGAGATCTTCTTCGACTCGAGACGATCGCGCTCGAGCATGTTGAGGAAGTCGGAGTTGCCCCCGACGTTCAGCTGCATCGTCCGGTCGAGCTTGACACCGCGCTCGCGAAACAAAGATGTGAGGACGCGGTGCGTGATCGTTGCGCCGACCTGCGACTTGATGTCGTCGCCGATGATCGGAAGTCCCTTCTCTGCAAAGCGCCGCTGCCAGTACGACTCGCGCGCAATGAAGACGGGCATGCAGTTGACCATCGCGCAGCCGGCTTCGAGGACTTGCTCGGTGTACCACTTCGTCGCGGCTTCGCTGCCGACGGGGAGGTAGTTGACGACGACGTCCGTCTTGGTGTCACGCAGGATGCCGACGACGTCCGCGGTCTCGCCCGGCGCCTTCGTCACGACCTCGGAGATGTACTTGCCGAGCCCGTCGTGCGTCATTCCGCGCGAAACCTCGATGCCGGTCTGTGGAACGTCGGCGAACTTGATCGTGTCGTTCGGCTTCGCCCAGATCGCGTCGGCGAGATCCTTGCCGACCTTGCCGGTCGTGACGTCGAAGGCGGCTGTGAACTCGATGTCCCGGATGTGATAGCCGCCGAGATTGACGTGCATCAAGCCGGGGACGAACTGGTCGTCCGGCGCATCCTTGTAGTACTCGCGCCCTTGGAGCAGCGAGTTCGCACAGTTGCCGACGCCGATGATCGCGACGCGAACACGATCGTCCACGCGCGCCTTCCCGTTCTGAGGTTTGCCGTTCGTCTGAGTCATCCGAGAAGACCTCCTATCGCAGTCTTGCTATATCTTGGACGATAGCAGGTTTGCGATGAGGCTCACCGTCGGGCACGGAGCTGAGCGCGGACGTGCAGGATGCGCTGCACGACTGTCAGCCATGCCGTCGCGGTCAAGAGGGAGATCGCGGCGACGAGCAGCCAGATGTTGAGCGGGGCGAGCACCAGACCGCCGGTGATCACGACCACACGTTCTGCACGCGAGCCGATGCCGACGTCCCCGCGCAGGCCGAGCGCTTCCGCGCGCGCGCGTGTGTAGCTCACGAGGAACGATCCCGCGACTGCCGCGAACGTCAGCCCGAGCGCGACGGGATGGTCGTGACGCGAGAACACGAGCGCGATCGCGCCGAGCATCGCGCCCTCGCCGACGCGATCCGTCGTCGAGTCGAGGAACGCGCCGAACGGGGTCGTCTTGCCGCCGACACGTGCAAGCGCGCCGTCCAGGATGTCCAACACCGAGCCGACGACGAACGTCACTGCACCGGCCCAGTAGAAGAGCCAGGTGTTCCGGTCCTCGAAGAACACGAGCACGGACGCGGCGAGACAAAGCGTCACCCCGGCCGCCGTCAGCGCATTCGGTGTGATCCGTGTCCGCGCGAGACCAACGATCGAGCGAGCTGCGAGTGACCGCGCACCCACCGTGTAACCGGCTTTGACGCGGTGCAGTACGGCAGTGTCCCTGGCTATGGCCCGACTATAGCAAGCTTGCGATAGCGGCTCGGACTCGGACGCGATACACGAGTACCAGCGTGAACGTCGCGAGCAGGACTCCTGCAACGACGTCGAGCCAGAAGTGGTTGCCCGTCGCCATGACGGCGAAGGAAACCCACGCTGGCCAGAGCAGCCACAGCGCCTTGAATGTGCGGCGACGGACGAGCGTCGCCAGGACGACGCCCACGATCAACGCGTCAGCTGCGTGCAGGCTCGGCATCGCCGCATAGGGGTTGCCCGCCAACTGGACGAGGCCGTTCGTATGGTGATCGGCGAAGCCGAGACTTGGGAACATGCGAGGTGGTGCAGTCGGCAACACGACGTAACCGATGAGGCCGAGCAGGTTTGCGCCAATGATCGCGTTACGGAACCGCGCGAACGCGTCGTGCCGCCGCAGGTACACCCACAGAAGCGCAAGCCCGACGACCGTGAACTCGGAGTTCCAGTACGTCCACGCGACGAGGTCGCCGAGGACCTTCGAGGAGGCGGCGAGTTGTTGCAACGTCAACTCGAAGACATGGTGAGTGGTGTGCTGCTCGAAGTCGAGGATGCGCCATCCGTCCGCGAAGGCCTTCGCCGGATTGCGATCGGCGAGCCCTCGTGCGAACTGATACGCAAAGACAAATCCGAACCAGATCGCCGCCTGGCGAACGAGATCCGAATAACCGCGCGGCAAGTGGCGGCGGCCGGCTGCGACGACAGCGCTCATAGGCTGCGATTGTAAACGGCTCTCCAGAGGGTTCTCTTCCCCCTCGGAAGGGTGATCAACCGCCGATTTGTGACATCGAGCGCGAGGCCCTGACGAAACCAGGCTCGTTAACGCGGTGCTTTAGCTCCTTGTGGCGGACGGCAAAGCGAATGAAGTCCGCAATTTGCGAGTCCGAAGAGCCGTCGCGCAGGCGAGCTTTCAAATCCCACTCGCGCCGGGAGAACAGGCACGTGCGCAGTTGCCCGTCCGCCGTGAGCCTGATGCGGTCGCAGCTCGAGCAGAACGGCTCCGACACGGGATTGACGAAACCGATCTCGCCGGTTCCGTCCGCGAAGCCGTAGCGGCGCGCGGTTGACGACGGCTTCGCCGGCAGCTCGGCGAGCGGGCCGAAGCGCGCTTCGATCAGTGAGCGGATCTCTCCGCCGGTGAGCACCTGGTCGGCGCTCCACGCACGGTCGGCGTCGAGCGGCATGAATTCGATGAAGCGGACGACGTACGGCTTGCGGCGCGCGAGCTCCGCGAGCGCCGGCACCTCGTCCTCCGTGAATCCCTTGATCGCAACGCAGTTGATCTTGATCGGACGGAGCTCGGGATAGCGCTCGGCCTCCGCAAGGCCCGTGAGGACCTGGTCGAGTGCATCACGCCGGGTGATCTCCGTGAACCGCACGTGGTCGAGCGAGTCCAGGGAAACGTTGATCCGACGCAACCCCGCCGCGACGAGCGGCCCTGCCAGACGGTCGAGCAAGACGCCGTTTGTCGTCAGCGACAGATCGCGCACTCCGTCGATCGCGGCAAGCATGCGAACGAGCTGCGGAAGGTCGCGCCGGACGAGTGGCTCCCCGCCGGTCAGCCTCACCTCTTCGATTCCGAGCGCGGCGAAGATCCGCACGAGCCGCTCGATCTCCTCGAAGGAGAGGATCTCGTCGCGGCGCAGCCACTCGAGCCCTTCCGCGGGCATGCAGTACGTGCAGCGGAAGTTGCATTTGTCGGTGACCGAGACGCGCAGCGACGCAATGCGGCGGTCCCAACCGTCGACGAGCGGCTCCATGAGTGGAGCGTACCCGCGTTTCGCACTGTTGAGTCTGCGGGACATTCGAAGGATGAGCGAGCAGCGAACACCAGACGAGGAGCGCGCGCTCGACCGCCTCGGCGAGCGGGAAGGCGACCCGCCCACGAGCGGCGAGGGAGGTGGGGGATCGGACCTCGAGGAGAGCTACGCCGCCCCGGAAGACGCAGAGTCCGACAGAACCGACGGCGGTGGCGGAGGCGACGGGGGCCCTTAGCCTCCTCTGGACTGAACGAGACATCGCGAGGGCGCCCGCATGGCGCCCTCGTTCATTCCTGGACAATCGCTCCGTGTTCGCCCTCGCCGCACTGATCGCCGTCACGGCGGTGTGGGGGGTGACCTTCGTGCAGGTCAAGGACGCGGTGAAGCTCTATCCGCTGCTCGCGTTCCTCGCCGTTCGCTTCGTCCTCGCGACCGCGGCACTCGCTTTCCCTGCGGGGGCGCGCGTGGCGACCCTCGGCCGTCGCGGCGGCGCCGCCGCCGGGACGCTCGGCTTGCTCCTCGCCGCGGGCTACGTCCTGCAGACGGCCGGGCTCGAACGTACGACGGTCTCGGGCACCGGCTTCATCACGGGGATGTACGTCGTCTTAACGCCCTTGATCGCGCTCGCGCTCTTCCGGACCCGGATCGGTATCGCGGCATGGCTCGGCGTCGCAGTCTCCACCGCGGGACTCGCGCTGCTGTCGGGAGTCCACTCGGGCTCGCTGGGAGGCGACCTGCTCGTTCTCTCCGCGTCGGCGGTCTACTCGCTGCAGATCGTTCTCATGGAGCGTTTCGCACCGCGCTACGACGCGCTCGCATTCACGTTCGTGGAGATGGCTGCGGCCGCCGCCGGTCTGCTCGTCGCCGCGGGCGCGCACGGCGATCTCGGCGTTCCCCACGGCGGAACGGTCTGGGGCGCGCTCCTCGTCACGGGCGTCTTTGCAAGCGCCCTTGCCTTCCTCGTGCAGACGTGGGCGCAGCGGCGGACGTCGGCGACCCGCACCGCGCTCGCGTTCGCGATGGAACCCGTCTTTACCGCGCTCTTCGGCTTCACGCTGGCCGGCGACCGCCTCGGGGCGTTGGGCTGGGGCGGCTGCGCGGCGATCATGGCTGGGATCGTGCTCGCCGAGCCGTCCGCCGCAGGAGCCCTCGTCCGAGGTGTGGCCGGGCGCCGGGTAACTTGATACCATCCGGCTTAGATTTTCTCAGTACCAACCACCAGCAAGGAGAACTGAAGCATGGCGAAGACCATCGGAATCGACCTCGGCACGACCAACAGCTGCATGGCCGTGCTCGAGGGCGGCGAGCCGACCGTCATCCCGAACGCCGAGGGCGGCCGAACCACGCCGTCCGTCGTCGCGTTCGCGAAGGACGGGCAGCGGCTCGTCGGCGCTCCGGCCCGGCGCCAACAGGTGACGAACCCGCAGAACACGATCTTCTCGATCAAGCGGTTCATGGGCCGCAAGTACGACGAGGTGTCGGAGGAGATGAAGATCGTCCCCTACGAGGTCCTCAAGGGACCGAACGACGACGTACGCGTGAAGGCGGAGGGCAAGGAGTACGCCCCGCCGGAGATCAGCGCGATGATCCTGCAGAAGCTGAAGACGGACGCGGAGGCGTACCTCGGTGAGACCATCACCGATGCGGTCGTTACCGTTCCCGCGTACTTCAACAACGCGCAGCGCGAGGCAACGAAGGACGCCGGCCGCATCGCCGGCCTGAACGTCCTCCGCATCATCAACGAGCCGACGGCGGCCTCGCTCGCGTACGGGCTCGACAAGGAAGGCGCCGACCAGACGATCCTCGTCTTCGACCTCGGCGGCGGCACGTTCGACGTGTCGATCCTCGAGCTCGGTGAGGGCGTCTTCGAGGTGAAGGCCACGAACGGCGACAACCACCTCGGCGGCGACAACTTCGACAAGGCGATCGTCGACTGGATGGTGTCCGAGTTCAAGCGGGACCAGGGCATCGACCTTTCGGCGGATCGCATGGCGCTGCAGCGTCTGTACGAGGCTGCGGAGAAGGCGAAGATCGAGCTGTCCTCCACGATGACGACGCAGATCAACCTCCCGTTCATCACGGCGACGCAGGAAGGTCCCAAGCATCTCGACCTGCAGCTCACCCGCGCGAAGCTGAACGAGCTCTCGGCCGATCTGCTCGGGCGCACCGTTGGGCCGACCGAGCAGTGCCTCAAGGACGCGGGGATGGACAAGTCGAAGATCGACCACGTCGTGCTCGTCGGCGGCATGACCCGCATGCCGGCGGTCGTCGACAAGGTCAAGGAGCTGATCGGCAAAGATCCACACAAGGGCGTCAACCCAGACGAGGTCGTCGCCGTCGGCGCCGCGATTCAGGCCGGTGTGCTGAAGGGCGAGGTGAAGGACATCCTCCTCCTCGACGTCACGCCGCTGTCGCTCGGGATCGAGACCAAAGGCGGCGTGTTCACGAAGCTGATCGAGCGCAACACGACCATTCCGACGAAGAAGTCCGAGACGTTCACGACGGCGGAGGACAACCAGCCCTCAGTCGAGATCCACGTCCTGCAGGGCGAGTCGGAGATGGTCGCGTTCAACAAGACGCTCGGCAAGTTCCAGCTCGTCGGGATTCCACCCGCGCCGCGCGGAATGCCGCAGATCGAGGTGTCGTTCGACATCGACGCGAACGGGATCATCAACGTGTCCGCGAAGGACCTCGGCACGGGGAACCAGCAACAGATCCGAATCGAGGGTGGCTCTGGCCTCAAGGAGGACGAGGTCGCGCAGATGATCCGCGAGGCGGAAGCACACGCCGACGAGGCGCGCCGCCTGCGCGAGGTCGCCGACACGAAGAACGCGGCGGAGACGCTCGCGTACCAGACAGAGCGCTCGGTGAAGGAACATCGCTCGGCGATCGACGAGTCCGATGCCGCGACGATCGAGGGTCGCATCATGGAGCTCAAGCAGGCCCTGGAGGGTGACGACGTCGCCGACATCAAGGCCAAGACCGAGGCGCTGCAGGAGGCCTCGCACAAGCTGGCCGAAGCGGTGTACGCATCGGCCCAGCAGCAGGCGCAGGCGCAGACCGCGGGCGGCGGCGACGGCGCCGGCGCGACCTCTGACGACGAAGTGGTCGAGGACGCCGACTACGAGGTCATCGACGAAGAGCAGGAGGCTCCGAAGGCGTAATGACGGACGAGCAAGTCACGGAGCAGGAAGAGCAGCAGCCTGAAGAGAGCCTCGACGTCGAGGCTCTCCAGGCTGAGCGGGACGAACTCTTCGACCGCCTGCAGCGGCTCGCGGCGGAATTCGACAACTACCGCAAGCGCAGTGCACGCGACGCGGCGGCCCTGAGCGAGCGTGCGAACGAACGGCTCGTCAAGGAGTTGCTGCCCGTGCTCGACGACCTGGCGCGTGCACTCGAGGCCGCGGCCGATCACGAGGAAGCGAAGCTCGAGGACGGTGTGCGGCTCGTCCATCGCTCGCTCGCCGACTTGCTCGCAAAGGAAGGGCTGTCGGAAATCGAGACGGACGGCAAGTTCGATCCACACGTCCACGAGGCGTTGCTGTCGCAGCCGTCCGACGCGGAAGAGGGCAGCGTGATCGAAGTGGTGCAGAAGGGCTACAAGCTCGGCGACAAGGTTCTACGGCCCGCGCGCGTGGTCGTGGCGGCGCCCCCGGTCCACGAGGCGTAAGCCGTGGCGACGCTCTACGACACGCTCGGCGTCAAGAAGGGCTCCTCCGCGGACGACATCAAGAAGGCGTACCGCAAGCTTGCCGCCAAGTACCACCCGGACCGCAATCCGGGCGACGCTTCCGCAGAAGAGAAGTTCAAGGAGGTTCAGAACGCCTACGACGTTCTTGCCGATCCCGAGAAGCGAAAGCAATACGACACGTTTGGTTCTGCTAACGGACGCCCAGGCTTCGATCCGCGCAACTTCAACTTCGAGGGCGGCGATTTCACGTTCACGGACATCGGCGATCTCTTCGGCGGCTTGTTCGGCGGGCGCGGTGGAACCCGTACGCAACGCCGGCAGCCCGAGCGCGGCGCCGACATCGAGGTGCCGGTCAGCGTTACGTTCGAGGACTCACTGCGCGGTCTCGAGACCAAGATTCCGGTCGAGGTGACGACGGCATGCCGCGAGTGCGGCGGGACCGGGGCGCAGCCCGGGACGACACCCGTCATCTGCCCGGAATGTCACGGCCGCGGGGTCGTCTCCGAGTCCCAGGGGTTGTTCGCCCTCTCACAGCCGTGTCCGCGCTGTCGGGGAAACGGGACGGTGGTCGAGAATCCGTGCGCGAAATGTCACGGAACCGGGCGGGAGCGGCGGACGAGGCGCTACTCCGTGAAGATTCCCGCGGGCGTCAAGGACGGGACGCGCATCAAGCTGAAGGGCAAGGGCGAGCCCGGCGAGAACGGCGGGCCGGCAGGCGATCTCGTCGTCGTCACGCGGGTGACGCCGTCGCGCTTGTTCGAACGGCGAGGCACGGACCTCGTGATCGACGTTCCGGTGACGTATGCGGAGGCGGCGCTCGGGGCGACGGTCGAAGTACCGACGCCGTACGGCGACCGTCTGTCGCTCAAGGTAAAGCCGGGCTCGCAGGACGGCCAGCTACTGCGGATGCGCGGCCACGGCGCGCCGAAGCTGAAGGGCGGCGGCCGCGGTGATCTGCTTGGACGCCTGCGGCTCGTCGTTCCGAAGAAGCTGACGAAGCAGCAAAAGCAGGCGCTCGAAGAGCTGCAGAAGGTCTCGCACGACGATCCGAGGGAGGCGCTCTTCTCGTGAAGCTCGCAGCGATTCTCCTCGTCTCGATCGGTGGCGCCGGCCTCATCGTCACGTTCGTGCTGATGCGCCGACGCCTCGAGCAGTTGCGGCGCTGGCGGGAGGAAGGGGAGTAATGGCCGCACCGCTCCAAGGCAAGGTCGCGCTCGTGACCGGGGCAAGTCGCGGCGTCGGCAAGGGCATCGCGCTTGCCCTCGGCGAGGCCGGAGCAACGCTCTACCTCACCGGCCGCAGCGTCGCGGGCGGACCTCCGACGACGTCCTTGGCGGGAACGCTCGACGAGACGGCAGGCGAGGTGACGCAACGCGGCGGAGCGGCATACGCCATCGCGTGCGATCACCGTGACGACGACAGCGTGCGAGGGGTTTTCGAGCGCATCGAGTACGACCAGGGTCGTCTCGACATCCTCGTCAACAACGTCTGGGGCGGATACGAGTTGCTCCACGACGGTCAGTACGAAGTCTTCACCGGGCCGTTCTGGGAGGCACCGCTCGCAGTCTGGGACGGAATGTTCTCGGCCGGCGTTCGCGCACACTACGTTGCGAGCACGCTGGCGGTTCCGCTGATGCCCGGCGGAAGTCTGATCGTCAACGTGTCGTCGTTCGCAGCGGCGAATCCGAAGGAATTCGTGCCGCTCGGCGTCGCGAAAGCTGCGACCGATCGTCTCACCAGGCTGACCGCCGAGCACCTGCGAGAGCGCGGCATCGCCGCCGTCTCCCTGTATCCGGGTCTCGTGCGCACGGAGGGGATTCTCAAGTGGAAGGACTTCATCGATCTCTCCAACTCGGAGTCCCCGTGGTTCGTCGGACGTGCGGTCGCGGCGCTCGCGGCCGATGAAGACATCCTCGCTCGCACGGGCGAGACGCTCGTTGTCGCAGAGCTCGCAGACGTGTACGGCTTCACCGACGAAGACGGTGCGCGGCCGTCCTCGCTGCGGCCGCAGTTCGAGGAGGTGCGCGCGTAATGGACGACCGTCCGCGCTACATGATCTCCGTCGCGGCCGAGCTCGTCGGGATGCATCCGCAGACGCTCCGCATCTACGAGAGCAAGGGGCTCATCCGGCCCAAGCGCACTGCCGGCAACACGCGGCTCTACTCGGAGGCCGACCTCGAGCGGTTGCGGTTGATCCAACAGCTGACGAGCGAGCTCGGACTCAACCTCGCAGGCGTCGAGCACGTGCTGCGCTTGCAGGACGAACTGCTTCGCATGCGTTCGCGCCTCGATCGGATGGAACGCGAGATGCGCGACGCGATCAACCAGGTCCACCGGCAATACCGCCGCGATCTCGTTCCCTACAAAGCACCGGCCGAACTGATCCCGATTCGATGGACTTCAACAACCTCACGCTGAAGTCACAGGAAGCCGTCGCGGCCGCGCAGGAGCTCGCGCGCCGCATGGGCAATCCCGAGCTCTACCCAGAGCATCTTGTGCTCGCCCTGCTCGACCAAGAGCTCCCGCAGCAGCTCGTACCCGATGCTGCGGCGTTGCGCGCGCAGGCCGAGGCTGGCCTGCGCGGCAAGCCGTCGATCCAAGGCGCGCAGCAGCAGCCGAACGTTTCGGCTGCATTCGCGCGCGTCCTCGACCAGGCGGCGGACGAAGCGAAGCGCATGGAAGACGATTACGTCTCCACCGAGCACCTGCTGCTCGCGCTCGACGTTGTCCCGCGCGATCAGTTGCTCGCGAAGATCCAACAGGTGCGCGGCGGGCAGCGCGTCACGACGCAGGATCCGGAGGAGACCTACCAGGCGCTCGAGAAGTTCGGCCGCGACCTGACGCAGGCCGCCGAGAACGGCAAGCTGGATCCGGTCATCGGCCGCGACGAGGAGATTCGCCGCGTCATCCAGGTGTTGTCACGGCGCACGAAGAACAATCCGGTTCTGATCGGCGATCCCGGCGTGGGGAAGACGGCGATCGCCGAAGGACTCGCGCAGCGGATCGTCGCCGGCGACGTCCCCGAAGGGTTGAAGGGCAAGCGAGTCTGGGCGCTCGACATCGGCGCGCTCGTCGCGGGGTCGAAGTACCGCGGGGAGTTCGAGGAACGCCTGAAGGCAGTGCTCAACGAGATCAAAGCCGCCGAAGGCCAGGTCATCCTCTTCATCGACGAGCTGCACACGATCGTCGGAGCGGGCGCGGCGGAGGGCGCCGTCTCTGCCGGGAACTTGCTGAAGCCCATGCTCGCGCGCGGCGAGTTGCGGGCGATCGGGGCGACGACGCTGGACGAATACCGCAAGCACATCGAGAAAGACGCGGCGCTCGAGCGGCGCTTCCAGCCGATCTACGTCGGCGAGCCCTCGGTCGCAGACACGATCGCCATCCTCCGCGGCTTGAAGGAGCGCTACGAGGCGCACCACGGTGTTCGTATCCGCGACGCGGCGCTCGTGGCGGCGGCCGTGCTCTCCGACCGCTACATCGCCGACCGCTTCCTGCCCGACAAGGCGATCGACCTCGTCGACGAAGCGGCGTCGCGCTTGCGGATGGAGATCGACTCCTCGCCGATCGAGCTGGACGAGGCCGAGCGTCGTGTCCGTCAGCTCGAGATCGAGCTCGCCGCGATGGCGAAGGAGTCGAAGTCCGTGCGCGAGCCGCTGGAGCGCGAGCTGGCCGAAGCGCGCGAGGCGCGCGACGCGTTGCAGGCGCGCTGGCAGAAAGAGAAGGAGGCGCTCGACCGCGTCAAGGAAATCACGCAGCGGATCGACGAGCTGCGCATGGAGTTCGAGCGCTCCGAGCGCGCAGGCGACTTCAACCGTGCCGCCGAGATCCGCCACGGCGAACTGCCCGAGCTCGAGAAGGAGCTCGCAGCCCGCGACGGCGCGTGGCCCGAGAACGCGATGGTAAAAGAGGAGGTCGACGAGGACGATGTCGCCGCGGTCGTTGCACGCTGGACCGGCATCCCAGTGGACCGCTTGCTCGAGGGCGAGACCGAGAAGCTCATCAACATGGAAGAGCGGCTACATCAACGCGTGGTCGGCCAGGACGAAGCGGTCGAAGCGGTCGCGAACGCACTGCGACGCGCACGCACCGGCTTGCAGGATCCAAATCGCCCGATCGGCTCGTTCGTCTTCCTCGGCCCGACCGGCGTCGGCAAGACCGAGCTGGCACGGGCACTCGCTGCGTTCATGTTCGACGACGAGCGCGCGATGGTGCGCCTCGACATGTCCGAGTACCAGGAACGGCACACCGTTGCGCGACTGATCGGCGCCCCGCCGGGCTACGTCGGCTACGAGGAAGGCGGGCAGCTGACGGAGGCGGTGCGACGTCGTCCGTATTCCGTGATCCTGCTCGACGAGATCGAGAAGGCGCACAACGAAGTCTTCGACGTGCTGTTGCAGATCTTGGACGACGGCCGATTGACCGACGGCCAGGGGCGCACCGTCGACTTCCGTAATACGGTGTTGATCATGACGTCGAACCTGCGCTCGGCTGACCAGATGCGCGAGTTCTTCCGGCCGGAGTTCCTGAACCGAATCGACGAGATCGTCGAGTTCGAGCCGCTCACCCGAGAGCAGCTCGCGGAGATCGTCGAGCTGCAACTCGAGCGGTTGAGCCAGCGTCTCGCCGATCGGGGCATCGAGCTCGAGCTGACGGATGCGGCGAAGGAAGCGCTCGCCGAGGCGGGCTGGGATCCGACCTACGGCGCGCGACCGCTCAAGCGCGCGATCCAGAGGCTCGTCGAGAATCCGCTTGCGCTCCGGCTCCTCGAAGGAGACTTCGCGGACGGCGACACGGTGCGCGTGGACGCGGCGGGCAGCGAGCTTGCCTTCGAGAAGGCGCGCGCAGCAGAACCTGCGGTCGCCTAACCCTCGGCGAGAACGGTCAACAGCGAATCGAGCTGTGTCAGTTCGAACAGGCGGCGGACGGCCCACCCGGTCGACTCGCCGATCGTGACCGTCAGCCGACGGTCTCGTTCGCGCGCATAGCGATGGGCTTCGATCAGTGCGCCGATGGTCACGGAATCGACGAACGTCGCCCGCCGGAGATCGATCTCGACGTCGTACCCCTCGTCGAGCAGCGCGCGAACTCCTCGCTCGACCCGCGTCGCCGAGTAAGAATCGTGATCGCCCCGTAGCGACACGGTCGCGCGGTCGGTTGTCAGGCGGCGGATTTTCAGTTGGCTTGCGCTCATGACGGCTAGGAAACCGGCGTTTGCCGGCGTCGAAGAGTCGCTGTCAGATCGCTAACGGTGGTGGTACCGAGATGGATACGGTTGCGCCGTGCTTCTCGTCGTCGCCGCGACCCAGCGCGAGCTCGAGGGCGCGGGCGCGGCGGAGTCGCTTGCCTGCGGCATCGGGCCGGTGGAGGCGGCTGCGAGCACGGCCCGGGCACTGGCGGATCGTCTTCCCAATGCGGTTCTTCACGTGGGCGTCGCAGGTGCGCGCGGGATTCCGACCGGGACGATCGTGATCGGCTCCGCGGCGATCTACGAAGACGCACGCGGTCCGCTCGTACATCAGCGGGTCGAGCCCGATCCGGACCTCCTCGCCGCCGCTCGACGCGCTTTGCCGGATGCCCGCGTCTTGCCGATCGGTACCAGCGCGCGCGTGGGCGGAACGAGTGACTGTCAGGTCGAAGGGATGGAGGGGTTCTCCGTTTTGCGCGCGGCCGCTCTCACTGGTGTTCCCGCGCTCGAGTTGCGCGCCGTTTCGAACGACATCGACGAAGCAGATCGTTCGCGCTGGCGGCTCGACGACGCGCTCGTCGCGCTTGCCGACGCCGTTCGTACGCTGCTGCCCGAACTTCTGTGACGCGACGCACGGCGCTGCGAGCGGGAGCGCTCGCACTTGCAGCGTTAGGCGTCGTCGCGGGATTGACGATCTACTTCAGCACGCAGAAGATTCCGCCGTGTCTCGTAACGGGAATTTCGAAGTGGCGCCCGCCGACGGACACGCAGCTCCACCGTTTCGAGCTCGTCGTTCCCGATCGAGCGCTTTGTTTCTTCGACATGGACCACGACCACGCGCTGGTCGGTTATTTGTCACTGAAACCGATCGTCGGTGTGACGGCGATCGCGCCGCGGGCCGGCGACCTCGCAATTCGCTATGGCGGCGGCCGCGGCGCCCTTGTCGATCTTCGGAGCGGCCGCCTTCGATACGGCGTCGCCCCGCCTCCGGCGCCGCGAGACGACGTAATGGTCGTAGATCCGCGGCGGCCCGGGGTCGTCTATTCGACGCGGCGCGGTGTACTCGGGTTTCGCATGTTCGACCTGGTCACGTTCGACCAGTGGAACATCACCTTTCCAGGGTTCACGTGGAATCGGCGCTTCGGACCGAACCCGCCGGATCACGGCCTGTCCCTGGCACCGAACAAGCGCGAGCTGTGGGTGCTCGATGCGCCGAACAACGTCGTACACGTCTTCGACGTTTCTCACGTGCCGCATTTTCGCCCGGACGACGTGAAGGACATTCGCCTGACCGTTCCGCTGATCGGCAAGGAGAACCCCTGCGCGTCGACCCGCTGCGGGCGCATCGGTTCGCTCCAGCCGAGCGCCGACGGACGCTTCATGTACGTGGGCGACTCCGGCGACGTGATCGACACCGCCAAGCGCGAGGAGGTCACGAACCTCGAGGCGCTGCACCAGTCGCGGCTGATGCTCGAAGTCGACTGGCTCAACGGGAAACCTGTGTTCCCGGGCGCTAGCGTGAAGTAGTGCCGCGTTCCGAGCTCCCACCGCCTCTCCCGCCGGAAACGCGCACCGTGGGCCAACTCGTTGCGGAGTCCTTGCGCCTCTACGGCGCACGCTTCTGGCCCTCGCTCGCGCTTGGCATCGGACCTGCGCTGACCGGTGTCGGGCTCGTGACGCTGCCGCATCCGCTTGCCTGGGCGCTCGTGCCGACGTTCGGAACGCTGCTGTGGGCCGCTGCGTACGTCGGTGCCTGCCGTCTCGCGCTCGCTCCGCCCAGAGACAACACCGGCACGGCGCTCGCCGTCGCCGGCCTTGCATTCCTCCCGCTCGGAATCACGCGTGTCGGCGTAGCACCGGGAAGCGATCTCGTCGCGCTCGCGCTGTTCGCCTTCCTCGCGCTCGGAGTTCCGGCTGCGCTCGTGGAGGGACGCGGTTTCCGGGCTTCATTACGACGCGGCGTCGAGCTCGCGCGTGCCGACTACGTCCATGCGCTCGGATCCGTCGCCGCACTCGTCATCACGCTCTTCCTGAGCGGCCTCGTGCTCGTCTTCCTGTTGCACGGTTTCAGCAGCCAGGGCGTGCACGTCGCTGCGCCGGTCTCGCTGCTGGTCCTCGCCCCGGTCTTGCTGCTCGGAACCGCGTTGCTCTACGTGGACCAAGCCGCGCGCGTTGTAAAGTCGAAGACCCGACCGAGGAGGCGAGGTCATGCCGACGTACATCCTGCTCTCGAGCCTGACGCCTCAGGGCGTGCAGACGCTGAAGTCGAATCCTGATCGGTTGCGAGAGGTCAACCATGACGTCGAGGAGCTCGGCGCCAAGGTCTTGCATCAGTGGGCGACGCTCGGCGAGTACGACTTCATCAACGTGGTCGAGGCGCCGGACGCCGCGACGATCGCGCGCGTGTCGGTCGCGCTCGGCGCCCGTGGCTCGACGAAGATCCGCACGCTTACCGCCCTGTCGATCGACGAATTCCTCGGCGCAGTGAGCTAGCAAAAGGGGCCCTTGCGGGCCCCCTTTTCTCAATTCGTGATGACGTGCGTCACCACCAAGCGCGACGCGTTCGGCCGCCCATGCCGCCGAGGAAGAGGCTGATGACGAAGAGCAGAGCGGCGATGATGGCGAGAACGAACAGCCAGTGGATCGTGAACCCGACGCCGAACGCGATGATGGCTAGGATCGCAAGCACTACGAGAAGCAGCACGGTTTCACCTCCCTCCGCTGTTGGCGTTCAGGGGTAAAACGGCTCCGGGCCGATTCCGGTTACGCGACTAGAAGTACTTGATCCAGCGCCCGCTGCAGCCGCAGTCGAGGTTCTTGCGGGCGCACTTCCCGCAGTTCCACTCGCTGAGCCAGATCCACTTGAGGTGGTAGAGCTCGATCGCGATCAGAGCGACGATCCACAGGAGGATCTCCGGTTTCGAGAAGACGTGCATCTCGGTACGTTGTCGGACGCAGCCGGGCCGAAGCAATAGGCCGAACGGCCTATTTTCGGACCGTCAGGCCCCAGGCTCGGCCGCTTTCGAACAGCGCGTCCGGGTCGACTTCGTCGGCCCAACCCAGGAAGTGCGGCTCGGCATCCTCCTCGGTGGATCCGTACACGGCGGCGCGCCGCGGTGCCGGCGGTGTCGCCTCGAGGGATTCGCCACGCTCGAGCGCGTCGAGGCGCGCTTGCGCCTCCTCTGCAACCGGTCCCTCCTCGTAACCACGCGGCACAACCCGAGTGTACGCTCGAAGCGTGTCTGCCGCGCTCGCGGTTCGGGGTCTCGTCAAACGCTACGGCTCGGTGACGGCCCTCGGCGGTGTCGATCTCCACGTCGCCGAAGGAGAGCTCGTCGGGCTGCTCGGACCGAACGGCGCGGGCAAGTCGACGCTCGTGAAGATCGCTTGCGGACTCGTGCGCGCGAGCGCCGGCGACGCAGAGGTTTGCGGCAACCGCGCGGGATCGGCCGAAGCCAGGCGACAGATCGGATATCTCGCCGAGCTCTTTCGCTTCCCCGGCTGGATGAACGCGGACGAGGTGCTGTCGTTGCATCAACGGCTCGCATCCTCCGGCGGCGGCGAGAGCGAGCGCACCGAATTGCTCGAGCTCGTCGCGCTGCGCGAAGCGCGCGACCGTCGGGTCGAGGAGATGTCGAAAGGCATGCAGCAGCGACTCGGCGTTGCGCAGGCACTCGTGGGATCGCCGCGCCTGCTGTTGTTGGACGAGCCGACGAGCGCGCTCGATCCAGTCGGTCGCCGCACCGTGCGCCGTATGCTCGAGCAATTGCGCGAACGCGGTGTGTCGGTGCTGCTGAACTCACACCTGCTGAGCGAGATCGAGCTCGTCTGCGATCGTGTCGTGATCCTCCTCGGCGGGAAGGTCGTATCCGCAGGCACACCCGCCGAGCTCGCGCGCCCGCGGGGGATCGAGGTGGAGACGAACGGCGGCCGGCGGGTGGTCGACGGGACGCGCGACGACGTGCCGCGCATCGTGTCGGAGGCCGTGCAATCAGGCGAGCAGGTCTATGGCGTGCGCGTGTTGACGTCGACGCTCGAGGAGGTCTATCTCGAAGCGGTCGGAGGGGAAACGTCGTGAACGCCGTCCCCGTCATCGTCGGCTACGTTCTGCGCGAGGCGCTGCGCCGGCGCGTGTTCGCGGTCGTCTTGCTGCTCACGGCTGCGTTTCTCGTGCTCTTCTGGATCGCGAATCACTACGTCCATGGCGAGCTCGGCCGACTGCAGGTGCCGAGCGACGTTCCCGTCGACGCGCGCACGTTCGCTTCGGCATTCCTGTCGGGACTCGCCCTCTTCGCGACGATGTTCCTCGGCGTCGTGCTCGCGATCTTCCTCACGCTCGGCGCGGTGCGGGGCGACGCAGAGCGCGGATTGCTGCAGCCGCTCGTGGTTCGTCCGATCGGCCGTTCGACGTTCTTGTTTGCGCGTTTCCTCGGCGCGATCTCCGTCACGGTGCCGTACGTCGTCGCGGTGGATCTCATTGCGGTCGTCATCACCGGACTGACGATGCACTGGTGGCCGGACCGGATCGCGACGCCCGCGCTCGAGGTCGCCGGCGCGGTCGCGGTCGTGACGGCCCTCTCGCTGCTCGGCTCGGTGTTCCTCTCCTCGACTGCGAACGGGATCGCGATCTTCATGCTCTTCGGCGCCGGTCTCGTCGCCGGACTTCTCGGGACGATCGGGCACGCGATCGGCTCACATGCGATCAAGCACGCGTCGACGATCGCCTCGTACTTGACCCCTTTCGAGGCGCTGTACCAGGACGCGTTGCGCCAGCTGACGGAATCGACGAGCGGGCTGACCGGATTCCTGTTACAGCTCGGCCCATTCGGCGGCGCGTACGTGCACGGGTGGACCGTTCGGGTGTGGGCGCTTGCGTTTCTGTGCCTCGTCGGCGCCGCGGCGCTGACCGCGTTTCGAAGCCGCGACCTCTAGGAGAGGCCGTCAGCCTTCTCGGCTGCGCCGATGAGGGCGGGTGCGACGGCGTTCTCGAGCAGGCGGGCCACCTGAAAGCCGAAGGCGATCTCGGCCCGATCACGGACGGCTCGATACGCGCCGATCGCGTCTTCGATCGATTCGGGAATCGCCTGCCCACCAAGGGGACCCAGCAGATGATCGAAGAGCTTGCGCAGTTCGGCCTGGACGAGCTCGTGTTGATCGGCCGCGACCTTACTCCGGAGCCAAAGCATCCAATCCCAGAAATGCGCGTCGATGCCGGCGAGGGTTTCCGCGTTTGGCGTCCAGGGCGATTCGTGTTCGTGCGGCTTGTCCGGAAAGATCAGGTCGACCTTCGTCGGGCCGGCGACGATCAGCATCCAGCAGTGCTTATCGCTGAGCCGGTCCCACTGCTGCGCGATCGGATCGAGGCGAGACAGAAGTGTTGGGAGGGCCGATGCGACCGCGTCGAAATCGTTGACCTCCACTCGAAAGTCCCAATCCGACTCGTCGCGTGCATCACCGCGAGCGCGTGATCCGACAAGCCGGATGCTCTCGACATGCGGATGACGCGAGACGGCGTCGATGACCTGTTGCTCCATTCTTACGACTGTCCTAGCCGCCAAGGTCGATACGGCTGTACGCGGCCGCGATCTCCGCCGCCAGCCCGGCGTTCGCGGCGACCAGCTCCTTGTTCGCGCGCAGCGTCGCGCCGCCGCTTCGCTCGTGCAGCCGCGAGAGGACGAACGGCGTCACCTCTTGCCCGCGGACACCTTGCGCGGCTGCGTCGCGCACGGCCTCGGTGATCAGTGGCTCGACGTCGAGACTTTCGTCCGGCGGCCGCGCGACGAGAAGGCCTCCGCGGTCGAGGCGCCAGTGCGTCCGGGCCATGCGCGCAGCTTCGTCCGCTGATTCAACGCGCGCGGACGTCCGCGGACCGCCGCGGGCGGCATAGAACAGCGGCAGCTCGTCGGTGCCGAACCCGAGAACCGGTACGCCGAGCGACTCGAGCACCTCGGCCGTCGCGCTCACGTCCAGCAACGACTTGGCCCCGGCGGACACGACCAGTGCCTGACACCGGGCGAGCTCGGCAAGGTCGGCGGACACGTCCGGAACGTCCTGCCAGCCACGGTGCACACCGCCGAGACCCCCGGTGCCCATGAAACGGATGCCAACCTGACCGCAAGCGGCGAGCGTGCCTCCGACTGTCGTGGCGCCGACGGCACCTTGTTCGACGCAAGCGGCAAGGTCGCGCGGTCCGACCTTGCGCGCACCTCCGTCGAAACGCGAGAGCTCCTCCTCCGTCAGCCCGACCACGATCTCGCCGTCGAGGACGCCGATCGTTGCGGGAACGGCGCCGATCGAACGAATGCGCCGTTCCGATTCGAGCGCGACCGCGACGCCTTCGCCGGCTGGGAAACCGTGTGCGACGAGCGTGGTCTCGAGTGCGACGACGGCGGTTGCTTCTCGCACCTCGTCTGCAACGCGGATCACGGCATCGTTCCCAGTTGGGCCACGCACCGTGCCGCCGTCTCGACCGCGAGCTGCGGCCCCCCGACGAGGAAACCTGCAGCGAGCGCATCACCGGCACCGGTCGAGTCGAGCACATCGACGGGAACTCCCGGCAGGTCCGCGTCCTGCTCTCCGACAACCGTGATTCCTCGCGCGCCGCGCTTGATCACAGCGGTGCGTGCCAGTGCATACGCACCGCCGACGATCTCCCACTCGGGCTCGTTCGCGAACACGAGATCCGGCTCGAGCTGCTCGAGCCGTTCCCGAAACGCGCGCGGGCCGAAATCGCGAATGCGCGTCCATGCAGAGAGATCGACGCTGATCGTCGCCCCGACCCGTCGTGCGAGCACGGCGGCGTACAGAGCGGCTTCGTCGATCGGCGTGCGCATCAACGAATAGCCGGACAGATGGAGAACGTCCGCGTCGTCGACCCACGATTCTTCGAGCTCCGCCGGCGAGAGCTCTGGAGCCACGCCGCGGTCCGACGCCATCGTACGATCGCCGTCCGGGCCGACGACCGAGACGACGACGCCGTTGCGACCGGGCACGACGGGCCCAACGAGCTCGACGCCGCGTGCACGAATGTGCTCGTCCACCAAGCGGCCCGCCGCGTCGTCGGCGCGTTTGCCGATGAACCGCGCGTCCGCACCGAGCGCCGCCGACCAAGCCGCGACGTTCGCCGCCTGCCCGCCCGCGCCGGCGTGCGTGACCGCGAGCGCATCGGCGCCGGGGGAGAGCGGCTCGTCCAACCGAACGATCACGTCGAGGAGGAGATCGCCGAGACAGACAACTCGCACAGCTAGGATCGTCCCATGGACGGAGAGTCGAAGGGCAGTCGTCTTTCGTCGTTCGTCATCGGCGGGCTGGTCGGTGCGTCAGCAGCGATTGCGGCAGCGAGGCGCCGTCGTCCTCGACGACATCCAGAGCGCCGAACTCCCCAGGGACTCGCTGCGTTCGAGAGCGCGCCGTGTTACCGAGAGATCGTGGAGCTCGAGCGCGAGCGCGAAGAATCAGATTCGCTTTCGCGCGAGTAACATCGTGTGAAGGTTGATGTCGGCGTCGCCGATCTCGAGCGAGCGTCCGAGCCGCATGACTGTCTCCGAGACCGCAAGGTAGTTCGCGCGGGTCCGAAGCGGCTCGCGCGTGCGGATGACAAGATACGGGCCGAATACGTGCCCTTCGAACGCGCTCTGCGGACGCGGCAGCGCGAAGCGAATCGACTGCCTTTCGAAGACGTTCGTCGTGTCGCTCGCGTCGAAGACCCAGACAGCGCGTCCGAGCGGTTCCGGAACGGATCGCAACGTCCTTGCGAACAGTTTGGGATCGGCGCGCGGAATCGCATAGCGCGAGAACGACGGATTGCGTTCCCACGCCAATAGGTAGAGCGGCTCGTATCCCAGCAGGACGTCGTCTCGTCGTCCGGTGTCCGCGAGCCATCTCGCTGCATCCGTGCGCGCATTGACCTCCGATCGGGAAACGCCGTGGAACAGCGGAGGCGTCTTCCCGTCCGCCCAGCGCACCTCGCCGACGACGAGAACGGCAAGCACTGCACATGCGACGACGCCGGTGACGCGAGGTCGCGTGCGCGCGACGTCGACGAGTGCGGTTGCGAGCAGCGTGGAGAAGAACGGCAGCGCGAAGATGAGGTGGCGCGCCTGAGGCGATGCGGTCGCATGCAACCGTACGGCGATCAGCGCAACCCCGGGAACGAGGATGACGCAGGTCGTCAGCAGTGCACTCGTCTTGCGACGGCGTGCGAGCATGGCGAAGCCAGCGGCAGCGAGGATCAAGATCGGTGCGAGCCACCGCCCATGCCCGGCGGAGAAGTCGCCCGCGACCCACCAGAAGTAGTGCGCGACCGACCCGGGCGTGCCGAGGCGGGTCCCGCCGCCGCCGAGGCCGACGTCGAAGCGCCCGCGCAGCACGAGATCGGCCCACCAGAACGGAATCGCCGCCACGGCGACCACCGCGAGCGTCGTGAACCCAGCACGCCGTTGCTCGCCGCGCAACGCGACGTACAGCGCCTGCGCCGCGACGACGAGCACTGCGTACGGATGGCTCGCGAGTGTTGCAAGCAGCGCGATGCCCCAAAGCGCAAACCGTCGCCGACCGCCGCGAGCGAGGGCGCCGAGCAATGCGATGAACGACAGCGCGCTCGTGAGCAAGAACAACGAGTACATCCGGCCGTAGATCCCGTGGAAGAGGAACACCCAGGTGCCGCAGGCGAGGACCGCCGCGACGAGGCCGACGGTCCGATCCGCAAGTCGAGACCCGAGCACCGCGATAGCCGGCACGCTCGCAACCGCGAAGACGATCGACACGACACGGAGTCCGGTGAGGCCTCCGCCGAGGTGCACGACGAGCCACGCAAAGAGGAAATGGAGCGGGGCGCCGCCGCGCTCTGCGATCACGTCGTGCACCACGGAGGGGAGTGTGCCGCGGCCGACGAAGAGCGCAAGCGTCTCGTCCTCGTGTGGCGGCCAGGCATGAATGAAGAAAGCGAGCACCCCCGCAACGGCCGCAGTCATCAACGCGACACCGATCGCGAACGGACGCGGCGCGAGCTCGCGCGCCGGTGCACGCGGAAATGCACGACTCCGTAACGCCAACTCGGTCACGACACTCTCCCGATTCCCGAGCGTATCGGCTCCGAAGCCGCTGCTAGCGTTCTTTCGGCCGTGCCAACGTACGAATACAAGTGCCCGAACGGCCACCTCTTCGAAGTGTTCAAGCGGATCGCCGATCCGCCGCCGTCCGAGTGCGAGGTCTGCGGTGCTTCTCCCGTCGAGACCGTGCTGTATCCGGTGCCGGTCCACTTCCGCGGTTCCGGTTTCTATTCGACTGACTACGGGCGCAGCAAGCAGAAGAAGGATACGAAGGAAGAAACGCCGGCCGCCTCTTCGTCCGACTCAAAGGACAAACCGGCGGAACCGAAGAAAGCCGCCGAGGCTTCCTAAACGCCTATCGGCTCGGCCCGGTGTTGCCGACGAAGCAACCGGGGCCGAAGAATCCGGTTCCCGGCCGAGGCGGCTGCGGCGCCGACGCTCCGGTGACCATGCCGATCACGGCGCGGTTGTCCTCGGAGGGGATGATGTCCGACGTTCCCGTCGCATCCTGATTTCCGCCGAGTCGACAGTGCAACGCGTGTGACGCCGGCGCGCGTTTGAACACCCAACCGAGCTGAAAGAAGTCCCACGGCGAGAGGTCGGTCGTCAACGGCTTGATCATCGAACCTCCGTCGAACGGCAACTTGAGGAAGGTGGAAAAGCTCGTCAGCTTCTTGATCGTCGCGCGCAGCACTTGCTGCTGGTGCTGGGCACGCGTGAAGTCGGTGTAGGAGGGGTCGAGCTTGTTCTCGCGGATCCTGGAGTAGATCTGCGCGCGCCACCCGTTCATGTGCTGCGGTCCTTTCGCGAAGCGCCATCCTTGCCAGCGGTTGCAGCGCGCCTGCGTGGCGTACGGACAGTCGAACTTGTTCGAGAGGATCCGCTCCGGGACGTTGATCGTGATTCCGCCGACGGCGTCGACCAGCTTCCGAAAGTCGTGGAAGTCGATGATCAGCACGTGGTTGACGGGAAGACCGGTGAAGCTCTCGATCGTCCGTACGGCGAGCGCCGGGCCTCCGATCTGCATCGCCGCGTTGACCTTGTCCTCTCCGTGACCAGGGATGGCAACGCGAAGATCGCGCGGAATCGACAGATAGGCGAGCCGGTGACGGCTCGGATCCGTGCGCAGCAGCATGATCGAGTCGGAGTGAAAATCGCTGACACGCTGGTCGTTGTTCAGGTGATCGGTGCCGAGTAGCAGGATGTCGCTCGGGTTGCTGATCAGCGCGCCCTTGTCCCTCGCCAGCGTCGGCGGCACGTCTGCCGGCAGTCGCGCGTTCGCCGACTTGACGCCGCTTCGCACGGACATGTAGCCCGCGAACGTCCAGATGACGAGCAAGAGGATCAACAAAATGACGGCGACACCGATTCGCTTCGGCCAACCCCACCGCCTGCGCGGCCGGCGGACCCGCGGCGAACGCGGCTCGCGGCCGTCGCGTCGTGTCGACGGTGACGGTTCTTTGCGCCGCTCGAGCGGCACTCTGCCCTTGACGCGTCCGCCTCGGTAGACGCGGTAGGGCTTCTCTCCCGTCGCCATCGACGAAGTAGGGTAGCCACCCGGCTTGAGCGAGAAACGAACCATCGGCGTCGACCTCGGCGGCACGAAGATCCTCGCGGGGCTCGTCGCACCCGACGGCTCCGTCGAGCGGCATCGCGAGACGATGACGCCGCTCGACTCTCAGGGGACGCTCCTCGCTGGGCTCGACGCCGCCGTGCAGGAGCTCCTCGACGACCGCGTCGTCGCGATCGGGTTCGGCGTTCCGTCGCGCCTGAACCGTCAGACGGGGATCGTCGAGGGATCCGTCAACATCCCGCTCGAAGGTCTCGACTTGCGCGCGCGGATGTCCGAGCACTTTCGGCTGCCGGTCACCGTCGACAACGACGCGAACGTCGCGACGTATGCCGAGTTCCACTCAGGAGCGGGTCGTGACGTCGAGAACATGGTGATGCTGACGCTCGGCACCGGATGCGGGGGCGGCGTCGTGATCGACGGAGCGCTATACCGCGGCTGGGCGGAGTTCGGTCACATCGTGATCGAGTACGACGGCAGCCCGTGTCAGGGAAGCTGTACCGGGCACGGCCACCTGGAGTCGTACGTCAGCGGGACTGCCGCGACGAAGCTTGCGCAGGCGGAGTTCGGCTCGGCGGTCGACGCGCACCGTCTCGTTCGGATCGCGACCGAGGGCGACGAGCGCGCCGTCGAGTTGCTGGCCGGGATCGGTCGCCGGCTCGGCGCCGGGATCGGCTCGTTGGTGAACATCTTCGATCCGGAGCTCGTCGTGATCGGCGGTGGCTTTGCGGCCGCTGCGGATTTCCTGTTCGGTCCAGCACTCGAGGTGATGCACCGCGAGGCGCTTGCGCCCGAGGGCGGACGAGTTCGAATCGTTCGCGCGGAGCTCGGCACCGCCGCGGGGTTGATCGGCGCCGGCCTGCTCGCGTTCGACGCGGCCTCGTGAAACCGCGTGCGCTCGTGCTCTTTCCGCCGGCTGTGTGTCCTCGATCCGAATCGTCTCGCGCGCGAGCCGAGCGCAAGCGCGGGATCTCGGTGGCGGAGATCTGACCGATGCCGCTCGCGGTCTGCGCGACGCCGATTGGGAATCTCGAGGATGTGACGCTGCGCGTCCTCGAGGAATTGCGCGCGGCCGACACCGTCCTCTGCGAGGACACACGGCACACCCGCACTCTGCTCTCGCGTCACGGAATCCGCGCGCGGCTCGTCTCCTATCACGAGCACAACGAGGCCAAGCGAACCGCCGAAGTGTTGCCGCGGCTGGTGGCTGGAGAACGAATCGCGCTCGTCTCCGACGCCGGATTGCCGGGAATCAGCGACCCGGGAGCGCGGTTGATCGCGGCCGCAATCGATGCGGGTGTTCCGGTTGCCGTTCTGCCGGGGCCCTCAGCGGTCGAAACGGCACTCGTCGCGAGCGGCATTTCCGCCGATCGCTATCAGTTTCTGGGGTTTTTGCCGCGGGGGGAGCGTGCCCTGGCCAAGGTCTGGAGGGAGCTCGAGTCGTGGCCGCATCCGGCCGTAGCGTTCGAGTCTCCGCAGCGATTGCCAGCGACGCTGCAATCGCTCGCGCGTGCTCAACCGGAGCGGTTCGTCGCGGTGTGCCGCGAGTTGACGAAGCGTTTCGAGGAGGTCGTGCGGGGTGGCGCGTCTGATGTCGCGGAGCGGTTCCCTGATCCGCCCAAAGGGGAGATCACGATCGTGCTCGGACCGGGCCGCGAGTCTCGCGGCGAGCTCGACGACGCTGTTGCTGCTGTCGCGGAGCTCCTGGCCGCGGGCGTTCCGCGGCGGCGCGCGGCGGATCTCGTCGCGCGGCTGACCGGCAGGGCACGGAACGAGCTGTACCGCCGTACTTTGTAGCCAGTATTGACAACGAATGCTCGCGGCGGCTACTCTCAGCCGTTCTCAACCTGGACAACAAAGGAGGTCGCTCGTGCGCCGACTCGGCGTGATCATCTGTTGCGCGCTGGCGCTGCCCGCAGCATCCGCGAAAGCGTGGACCTGGCCGGTCGACGGGCCGGTGTTGCGTCCGTTCGTCTTCGATTCGGCCCATCCGTACGCGGGCGGGCAACATCGTGGAATCGACATCGCCGGCGACCCGGGAACCTCGGTCCGGGCTCCGGCGGACGGAATCGTGTCGTTCGCCGGCACTGTGCCGACCGGCGGCAAGACCGTGTCGATCGAGACACCGACCGGCTACACGGCGACGCTGCTCCATCTCGGTTCGATCGACGTCAGGCGCGGAGCCTCAGTCGTCGAGGGCGCGACGATCGTCGGAGCGGTCGGCGCAAGCGACGGCGAGCAGCCCTTCGTCTATTTCGGTGTTCGCGTGACAAGTCAACAGCAGGGTTACGTCGACCCGCTCACTCTGTTGCCGGCGCGTGAGGTCAGCGATCCCGCGGCGCCCACTGCTACGAGCCAACTGAGCGAGGCGGCGAGTGATGCACCCGCTGTGGGCGCCGTGCCGGCGCCGCCCGCCGTCGAGCAGCAGCCCGCCGCGGCGCCTGAAGCTCCCGTGGTCGAAGCTCCGGTGACGACAGCGACGGCCGCGAAAGGCACCGCGTCACCGGCAGAACCCGTCACGGACGCGCCGTCGATGCCTGCGGTCGATGGGGCCGCGGCCGAAACGGCGCCGTCGGCGACATCCGCACTCGAGCCAGCTGCATCGCAAGCGGATGCGACGCCTATCACGGCCGGGATGTCGAACCCGGCCGCCCCGGCGCCGGCAATAACTGCATCGAGCACCGGTTTGCTCGCGAACACGCTGGCTCCCGCAGCGATACCGAGCCTGAGGCCGCTGCCGATTCATGCTCTGCAGGTGTCGCCGGCGCAAACGTCTGTGCCGACGCTCGTTCGTTCGGATGTGCCCTCCCACAGTGCCACCAGCTCCGCGCAGCGCGACGAGACGACGCGCGGGAAGGCGACGACACCGGTGATCCTGCGCATGCGAGGTGATCAGGCGACAGTCCGCGTGCATGCGCGGCCGTCGGCGTCGCACGTTCTACGCGGTGCGCTGATCGCTACGGTCTCGGCGCTTGCGTGCGTCGCTCTCGTCGTGCTGCTCGCGCGGCGCCGACGTCGGGAGGGCTCGAGACCGGCTCGTATCATGTTCGTTCCCGTTGTCCACTCAGCAATCGAAGAAGATTCTCGTCGCGCCGGCCTGGCCCTACGCGAGCGGTCCGCGACATCTGGGACATGTCGTGGGCTTCGCGGTCCCCGCGGACATCTTCGCGCGCTACCACCGGTTGAAGGGGAACGATGTCCTGATGGTGAGCGGAACAGACGAGCACGGCACGCCGGTGATGGTGACAGCGGACAGAGAGGGCGTCTCGCCGCGTGAGATTGCCGAGCGCTACAACCAATCAATCCGCGAGGATCTCCGGGATCTCGGCATTTCGTACGACTGCTTCACGCGCACCACCACGCCGAATCACGCGCGCGTCACTCGCGACATCTTCCGCACGCTCTTCGAGCACGACTGCCTGATCGGGCAGACGACTCTCGGCGCGTTTTCGCCGACAACGGGGAACACGCTTCCCGATCGGTACATCGAAGGAACCTGTCCGATCTGCGGATACGCGCAGGCGCGTGGAGACCAGTGCGACAACTGCGGGAATCAGCTCGATCCGGCGGACCTCATCGACCCACGTTCGGTGATAGACGGCACGACCCCTGAGTTCCGCGAGACGACGCATCTGTTTCTCAACCTGCCTGCGTTCGCGGATCGGCTTCGCCCCTGGATCGAGTCGAAGAGGAGCTGGCGACCGAACGTTCGCAACTTCGCGCTCGCCCTCGTCGACGATCTGAAGCCACGGGCGATGACGCGCGACATTGACTGGGGCATACCGGTTCCGGTCGAGGGCTATCCCGAGGAGACGAAGCGCATCTACGTCTGGTTCGACGCTGTGATCGGCTATCTCTCAGCCTCGGTCGAATGCGCGGCGAACCGGGGCGACCCTGATTCATGGCGCGAGTGGTGGCAAAACCCCGATTCGACCCACGCGTACTTCATGGGGAAGGACAACATTGTCTTCCACACGGTTATCTGGCCGAGCATGTTGATCGGTTACGGGGAGGGCGGCGAGCTCGGCGCCGCGAAGGGCAGCTTGCACCTGCCGGACGAAGTCGTCGCGAGTGAGTTCCTCATGTTCGGAGAAGAGCAGATGTCCGCGAGCCGCGGCGTGGGCGTCAACGTGCGTGACGTCCTGGAGCGGTTCGATGCCGACACCATTCGCTACTACCTGACCGCCGCGGGGCCGGAGACGCAGGACTCGTCGTTCAGCTGGCCGGAGTTCGTGCGACGCAACAACGACGAGCTGCTCGCCAACTGGGGCAATCTCGTCAACAGGACGCTGACGAACGCGTACCGCAACTTCGGCGAGATCCCTGCCGCCGGTGAGCTAACGGAGGAGGATCGCGGCGTCCTCGAGGGTGTAGCCGCGGCCTTCGACACCGTCGGCGGGCTGATCGAGCAGTCACGCTTCAGGGCCGCCCTCGCCGAAGCGTTGCGCGCGTCAACGCTCGCCAACCAGTACATCTCGGAACAGGCGCCTTGGTCGGTGATCAAAGACGACCGCGCACGTGCGGGCACGATTCTGAACGTCGGTCTGCGCTGCGTGGACAGCCTGAAGGTGCTGTTCACGCCGTTTCTGCCCTTCTCGAGCCAGACGGTGCATGGCATGCTCGGCTACGACGACGTCGTCGCAGGCGAGCTGGAGTTCCGCGACGTCGCCGACGACGGCGAGACGCATGCGATCCTCACCGGGAACTATGGCGGCTGGAGACGCGGGTGGAGCTCGAGCGAACCGCCGCCCGGTCAGAAGCTGCGAGAGCCGACGCCGCTCTTCAAGAAGCTCGATCCGGTGTGATCGATACGCATGCGCACCTCGATGCGCTTGACGATGCATCCGCCGCCCTCGCCCGCGCGCGCGAGGCCGGTGTGACGCGAGTGATCGCGATCGGCTCCGGGCTGAAGTCGGCGCGCGCGACGCGCGCGCTTGCCCGGGCGGACGGGAGCGTGTTCGTGGCGCTTGGAATTCACCCGCATCAGGCCGCCGAAAATGAGTCGCTCGCCGATCTGCGCGATCTCGTCGACGACCGTGTCGTCGCGGTCGGTGAGATCGGTCTCGACTTCTATCGGGACTACGCGCCGCGCGACGAGCAGCACCGCGTCTTCGAGGCGCAACTGCAGTGGGCTTCCGAACTCGGCAAACCGGTGATTGTCCACACGCGGGGAGCTGACGAGGACACCGCAGCAATGTTGGCCGGTTTCGACGGTCGCGTGGTCCTGCACTGTTTCTCGACTCCCGAGTTGTTGCCAGTCGCGCTCGAGCGCGGCTACTACGTCTCGTTCGCAGGCAACGTGACCTTCCCGAAGGCACAGGAGCTTCGCGACGCGGCCGCGCGCGTCCCGACCGATCGGCTGCTCGCCGAGACCGACTGCCCGTATCTCGCGCCGCAGCCGGTCCGTGGAAAGCGGAACGAGCCGGCCTACGTCGTCCACACTGTTGCCGCGCTTGCGCAAACGCGCGGCGAGGACGCGGCGGAGCTGGCGCGCCGCATCGACGCGAACGCGCGTGAAGTGTTCTCACTGCCATGAGCACGCGTCCCAAGAAGGAGCTGGGGCAGCACTTCCTCGCAGACGAGAACATCCTCGGCGTCATCGGCCGGCTCGCAGCACTCGCTCCACACGACGTCGTCCTGGAGATCGGTGCCGGAATGGGAGTTCTGACGAGCTACCTCGCGGATCGCGTCGCCCGTGTCATCGCCGTCGAGCTCGATCGATCGCTTGGACCGAACCTGGAAGAACGGCTTGCCGGCCGACCCAACGTCGAACTGCACTATGGCGACGCGCTGGCGCTCGACCTTGCGGCGCTCGCTCCCGACGCGCGCAAGCTCGTGGCAAACCTTCCGTACAACGTTGCGACGCCGCTCGTCGTCGAGAGTCTCGACACGCTGCCGCAGATCGAGGCGTGGTGCGTGATGGTGCAACGCGAGGTCGCAGATCGGTTCTTCGCCGAGCCGTCGACGAAGGCGTACGGCGCCGTGTCGGTGCTGATCCAGCTCGCCGCGCGGCGGACGGGCTTCCATCCGATCTCGCGCACCGTGTTCCGGCCGCGGCCGAACGTCGATTCCGCGCTCGTCGCGTTCGAGCGCACATCGTTGCCGGAGGACTATGCGCAGCTGAAGCGAGTGGTCGAGGCCGCCTTCGCGCACCGCCGCAAGAAGCTTGCGAATTCCGTCGAACTGAGCGGCCTGACGAGCCGCGACGAGGCCGTGCGAGCACTCGCCGCAATCGCACGTCCACCGGCGACGCGCGCGGAAGAGCTCTCCCCCCCGGAGTTCGTCGCCTTGACGAGAGCCTTGCGATGAAGCGCGGCTCCGCGGCGGCGAAGATCAACCTTGCACTCGTCGTCGGCGGTCGGCGGCGCGACGGCAAGCACGAGCTGATGACCGTCTACCAACGCGTCGGTCTCTGCGACCGTCTCGAAGTCCGCGAGTCGGACGAGACGAGAGTGACCGGGTTCGCGGAAGATACCCTCGTGCGTAGCGCCCTCGATGCGCTCGCCGAAAACGGCAACGGTCGTTTCGCGGCGCACATCGACAAGCGGATCCCGATCGCTGCGGGGCTTGGCGGCGGGAGCGCCGACGCCGCCGCAGCACTTGCGCTCGGCAACGAGCTTCTCGCCGAGCCGCTGCGCCCAGAATCCATCGAGGCGCTGGCGCGGAAGCTTGGTTCGGATGTGCCGTTCTTCCTTCGGCACGGTCCTCAGCTCGGCGGGGGGGACGGGACGAAACTGCGCGCGCTGGACCTTCCTCAGGATTACTGGGTGCTGATCGTCGTCCCACACGACGAACAAAAGACGTCGACCGGGGATGTGTACGCGCGCTTCGACGAACGTCGCGGTGACCGTGGGTTCGCAGCACGCAGCGCCGCCCTGCTCACGGCGCTCGAGGGCGTTCGACGCCCTCGCGACCTGGCGAAGCTTCCTCCCAACGACCTCGCGTCGTCGCCGATCGCGGAGGAGTTGCGCGAGCTCGGAGCGTTCCGCGCCGACGTCACCGGCGCCGGCCCGGCCGTCTACGGCCTGTTCTTGCACCGTGCAGCGGCTGCGGAGGCTCGAAATCGGATGCGGGGGCGCGGGAGAACCTGGCTCACGGCACCTGCGTGGTACGTTTGACCGGTGCTCGGATCACGCGAACATCCGGTGATCGACGCCCACTCCTCGCGCGCCAGCAGGTGGCTCCGCGAACGACGCCTGCGCCTCGCTTTGTGGATCGCGGTGGCAGAGGGCATCGTCGTTGCGATCCGCGGCGACATCTCGCGGTGGACGGTGGTCATCATCGCCGCGCTCGTTCTGCTCCTTTACATGTCGCTGCGAGATCGCATCGGCTGGGACGCGGGACGCCAAGTTCTGTGGGTCGTCGCCGCGTCGCAGGTGATGGCCCTGCTCGTCGTGATCCTCGCCTTTGTCGTCGGTGTGATTGCGCTCGTGCTCGTCGGCCTGTTCGCCGTGCTTGCACTCATTTATCTCGTCTCCGACCTGCGGCGTACCTAACCGGCGACACCCCGAATCACCAGCGGCAGTTCGCGTTACCGTGTGTAAGCGATGGGGCGTAGCCAAGTGGTAAGGCAGCGGGTTTTGGTCCCGCGATCCCAGGTTCGAATCCTGGCGCCCCAGCCTTGAAGAACGATCTCGCTGCGGTCGTGATGGCGGCCGGTCAGGGAACGCGGATGAAGTCCGCGGTTCCGAAACACCTTCAGCCACTGCTCGGTCGTCGCCTTGTCGACTGGGTGATCGAGGCCGTGCGTTCCGTCGGCGCAGACCCACTCGTCGTCGTCGCGTCGCCTGAGTCCGCGGACGCGTTCGACGGCGTGTCGGTGGCGGTCCAGCATGAGCCACTCGGAACGGGTGATGCTGTTCGCAGCGCGCGCCACAAGGTCGGCGCTGCGACGACGCTCCTGGTCGTCTCGGGCGACCATCCCTTGTTGACGTCCGGCGTCCTGCACGAGCTTGTCGACGAACATCGGCGATCCGGCGCCGCGGCGACTGTGCTGTCGTTCGAGCCGTCGGATCCGCGCGCCTACGGCAGGATCGTCCGCGGGGCCGACGGTTCGCTCGAGGCGATCGTCGAGGCATCGGACGCGACGGCTGAACAGCTCGCGATCCGCGAACTGAACTCCTCCATCTACGTCTTCGCCGCCGAGAAGCTCTGGCCCGCGGTCGGCCGCCTCCAGGCGGCGAATGCCCAGGGTGAGCTCTACCTGACGGATGCGATTCGCTTTCTCGTCTCGGACGGGGATGATGTGGGAGTGATGAAGGCGTCCGATCCGGCCGAGATCGAGGGCGTGAACACGCGTGCCGAGCTCGCCGAGGCGGCAGCGGCCCTTCGGGCGCGCGTGAACGATGGACACATGCTGTCGGGTGTGACGATCGTCGACCCACTGACGACGTGGATCGATCCGCAGGTCGAGCTCGAGCCGGACTCCACGATCGAGCCTTTCACCGTCCTCCGCGGTACGACCAAGGTCCGGACCGGCGCGCGCGTCGGTCCGCACGTCGTCGCCGTCGATGCCGACATCGGACGCGACGTCGAGGTGGGGCCTTTCTGTTACCTGCGACCCGGCACGGTCCTCGAAGCGGGGTCGAGGGCCGGGACGTTCGTGGAGCTCAAGAAAGCCCGAATCGGAGAGCGGGCAAAGGTGCCGCACATGTCCTATCTCGGCGACGTGGATGTAGGCGAGGATACGAACATCGCCGCCGGCAACATCACCGCCAACTATCCGCACGAGCCGGGAAAACCCAAGCAGACGACGAAGATCGGACGGAACGTC
>Ga0209577_10000601_pt1 | contig 35869 bp, 35 predicted proteins | sample GraSoiAngelo_109_FD_185874 | JGI IMG/M metagenome (GOLD analysis project Ga0209577, IMG submission 185874) | Grasslands soil microbial communities from the Angelo Coastal Reserve, California, USA - 14_0903_12_20cm (SPAdes) (version 2) | ecosystem: Environmental > Terrestrial > Soil > Grasslands... | reverse complement strand
GCGCGCGCCGGAAACCGGCTTCATCCGCCGGATAGGGGTAGGGAATGCGCAAACGCGTGAAGGTAATACGGCTCAGATACCAGACGGTCACGGGAGTCTCCCCGTTCCCTTGCATGGTGACCAGTCCCTTGTCATCCACGGTCGCCACGCTCTGGTCGCCGCTGGAGTATTTTGCCCAGCGCGTGACATCCTCGCTGTGCCCATTCGAGAATTTGGCGGTAACCAGGAGCTGCTGCTGCGCTCCCGGGAGGAGGGACGCTTCGCGCGGTAGCACCTCCAGGCTCACAATCACCGGGTCGGTGGGCTTCGGCGGAGGCATCCCGGCCGCGATCCATCCGGAAATCACTTGGTATTCGAGCGACCCGACCGGGAAACGCTGCCCGCCCTTGTGCGGCAGCGTGAGCGTGGGCTTGAGGAGAATGAGACTGCGGGCGGGTTCTAGCCTTTCGGTCCGTCGGGCATTTGCCTGTCGCGTTAGCGTCAAATAGTCCGTCTCAGGATCGAATCCGCGCAACGTCAACTTAAAGCCGTTCTTACCGGCTGCTGCGCCGTGGCACGGGCCTGAATTGCATCCGGCTTTGGTCATCACCGGCAGAACGTTATTGCGGAAACTCCATGCGAACGGGGCGGTGAAGTTTGCGACTTGCACGGGAGCGCTAGCTTGGCGTCCCGCATAGGTGGCGGTCACCGTTGCTCGCCCATCCGATTGCGGGTGAACAAACGCCTGCTTGTCCACCAAGGCAATCCGCGAGTCTGACGTGGAGAGCCCAGCTTTCGATGTGATGTCTTCCAGGCGACCGTCAGCAAATGTGCCTTCGACGACCAACCTTTGCGTGAACCGCGGGCTAACCAGCTCAATCGAGGCCGGGAGAATCCGGATATTGACGAGGGCTGCGGGCCTCGCTGGGAGACGTGCCGTCACAGGACGAGGCGTGAGAGGCGGCCCAGGCGGCATCAGCGGGTCCGTCTTGTGGTAAGGCGTCTCTCGAGCGGGACTCTGCGGCTGAGGCAACCCAGCCGAGGTGGCCACCGCGATGGCGGCCAGCGTAAGCGCGGTGATGATTGTGAAGCGAGCAAACCGATCGGTGCGTTCTTTCATTGTATTTTGGCGGTTCCGCCAATCCCGCTTCGTGCAACCCTCAAGGACCTGCAAACTTCCTCGCAACGCGGAGTCCTGCTACGACGCGAATTTTTTCAGGCCAGCAGTTCGTCGATCGGGTCGAACCCATGGTCCACGAGCCGAACGACTCTTCCCTCGGGGGTTTTGAGTTCGCGGTCGATCGGCAGACCCAGAGCCTTATAAACCGTTGCGGCCACGTGGCCAGGGGCCACTGGCCGGTCCTTCGGTGCCGAACCGATATCATCGGAAGAACCAACGACCTGGCCGCCCTTGATGCCGCCGCCAGCGAGAACGATGGTCCAGCACTGCGGCCAGTGGTCCCGCCCGCCGGCCGGATTGATCTTCGGCGTTCGCCCAAACTCGCCTGTAGCCACCACCAAGGTGTTCTTGAGCAGACCGCTCGAGTGCAAGTCCTCGAGCAGCGAACTATAAGCGTTGTCGAACATCGGACCGATCAGCTCGCCGTAACAGGTGATTGGACTGAAAGGCGCCGAGCCGTGAATGTCCCAGGTAATTTCGTTGAAAACGGTATCAAACATATTCACGGTGACAAACCGGACGTCGCGTTCGATCAAGCGTCGCGCCAGCAGGCAGCCCTGACCGAAACGGTTCATTCCATATTTCTTGCGCACGGCCTCCGGCTCCTGCGCCAAGTCGAAAGCTTCACGCGCCTTTGCCGAGGTCATCAAGGTATAAGCCTGTTGAAACGTCGAGTCCATCAGACGCGCGTCCTGGCTGGACTCAAAATATTTCACCGAGTCATCGACGGCGTTCCGCCAGTTGCGCCGACGGTCTACGCGCAGCGAAGCCAGGTAACCGGGAGGCAGGAGATCAGGCACCTTGAAGTTCGGGTCGGCGGGGTCCGCGTTCAGAACAAATGGATCATAGGCCTTGCCCAAAAAGCCCGCCGTGTCCCCGTGCGGTAAATTGCCTCCGAGCTGACCGATCGGGATAGGGATAAGAACGTTTGGGGGAACGTCGCCCCGCGGTCCTTTTAGTTTGTTCAGCACACAGCCGTAGTTCGGCGACTCCAGGCCACCTTGGAAAAGCCGACCCGTCTGCATCATCTGGCAGCCGGTGTCGTGCACGGCGGCACCGGTGTGATAGACCGAGCGGAGCAGGGCAAACTTGTCGGCGTGCTTGGCCATGCGGGGGAAGATCTCCGAGATCTCCATCCCTGGAACGTTGGTCCGAATTGGTTTGTAGGGCCCGCGGATCGAGTCGGGTGCCTCGGGTTTCATGTCCCAGGTGTCGAGCTGACTCGGTCCACCGACGAGCATCAGTTGAATGCAGTTGATATCCTTTTCCGGAGCGACGGCGCCGAGTTCTTTGAGGCCAATGAAGTCCGGCAGGGTTAACCCCAGCATCGTTATGGCACCCGCGTGCAGGAAATCGCGCCGCGTGAGGCCGCCACAAAAATGCACCGCCCGGTCAGCGTCTAGCTTAATCATGGCGAGTGCACCTGCCGCTCGACCCACTTGGGGCCAATCGTCGTGGGAACCCCGTGCGCCCGAATTGCGCGTGCGTAATCGCCGCTCGCATCAGCTTTGCTCTTTGTGGGAGTTTTTATGCCTGTCGAGGCGTGCTGTCAAGTGGGTCGTTCACTGATTACCCAAAAGCCGGGACGCAAAAGCATGGCGAACCCAAAGCGTTTCCCAGCGCTATCCGTGTGGTTGAGCTATCAGAGCCACCCAAAAGCACAGCCAGGTCGGATTTTCATGGTCCAGGCCACCCCTAGTGACCGTGGGCAAGCCGAGGCCGAGTGGCCCGTGCTCGTTTTATTGAGGATCTCGTCGTGAAACTGGCTGGCCAGGTGCCTCATCCTCCGCGTCGGCCTGGGCACTCTTGCCCGGCGCAGAACAGAGATTGCGTACCTACGAACCTTTTAAGCCGACCAGGGCTGGCGGATTGAGGTGAAGAACCCCTGCCTACGAGGGTTTTACCCATCTGACGAGGCCGAGCAGGTAGGGCTAAGGTGCCGGGTTACGCATGGGGTTCGCAAGGTGAGGGGTCCTCCACGGCGAAATCAGCTGCAAAGGGAGATCAAAATGAGTTTTACATGTAGCTTACCGAAGCTAGGGACGGCAACTCTAATGACGGCCTTGGTCTGCGTCCTCTCGATGCCCAACCTCGAAGCGCAATCCAATGCCGTCTCAACCAACGAGGTTACGCTTGCCGACATCAGACCGGTGGCAGGCGACATGGAGTCCGTGGTAGTCCGAGATCCAAGCCGGCACACATATGCTGCCGCGACGGACAGCATATTGGGCACGCTCATGGACCATGCCACGCATCAACCGGTTACGGGTGCGACCGTGGTGCTCGAGCAGCTTGATGCCCGTGGCATTGACCGTGTCGTCGCAACCACGAGATCCGGTCCGGGCGGTTTCTTTATTTTCACAGGACTCCAGGCGGGAAACTATTACGATGTGGTTGCGGATGCTTCGCTGACGTCTTCATCCGGCACAATGCAAACTTACGCGGCTACGGTCACGTTTGCGGTACCCGTGGGCGCCATGATGCCGCTCGTCCCTTTGGTGCCCGAGTTCGGAGATTCGGTTCCCAACGGCGATCCCGTGGGGATTTCGGCCACGGTAACAACCTCAGCCTCGAGCGGCACACCCACCGAGGCCGAGATCAGGCTCTCGGCGCTTCAGACAGCGTGGCTTGAGAACGGTTCGGCGGTTCAGGTCACGATTCCGCCTTTCTCCGGCTCGACGCCGCAGGTTACGACAACGCCTGGTCCGGATTGTGGGAATGGCACATCATGCGCCAACTATGTGCTCTCCGTGCCCTCGAGCGATCCGGTGTACGGCACTTTCCATCTCGCCGGCACGAACTACGCCATCCCTAGTCCACAGCTAACCGAAGTAATCTACTACATACAAGGCAAAGCCTACTTTCCGGGAACCAATACGCCCGACTGCAATCCTTCTACAGAAATCTCGGGCCGCGTGGTTCCGCGCGGCACACTGGCCTCCGCACTTCCGAACCTCAACTTTACGGGCTGTCAGTGAAGCGTTGAGATGAAGGCATAGAGGGAAGCTGTGCTCATTTCCGGGCGAAGAGCATTAGGGTGGAATGCGCCCGTAGCTCGGACGGATAGAGCTGGCGGATGAGGGCCATCTCAAAAAAAACTGACGAACACGGGTCATTCGTACCTCAGGGCCACGATCGGATCCACCCGCATGGCTCCCTTCGAAAAGCTGCAGAAGATGCGGTCCTGCAATGGCGATATCAACCAGCGACAATGGACGGCAAGCCAATTCAAACAAATGCCGTCACCGTTGACGTTAAATTCTCCCCGAAGAGCTGAGGGCGCGGCGGTTTGTCGAGACACGCCTGCAAAACCTGCAGTCGATGTTTCAGCAGACCACCATGTGTTGTGATTAGCGCTCCTCAAGAGCTACCTCGGGACCTCGTAGCGCAGTCGGACGACGCCGTCGCGGTACTTCCTGGCTGAGCGCAAGCGAAAAGGCACGTTCCGATGGCGCGGCGCCACGAGTGGAATGCCCTCACCGATGAGGGTGGGAATAACGTGGATGTCGAACTCGTCGATCTCGCCGGCGTCGAGGAACGACGCGATCAGCTCTCCGCCGCCCATCATCCAGATGTGTTTCCCCGGCGTCCCGCGCAGACGGTGCGCAAACGCTTTCACCGGCTCCGACACGAATTCCACGCCTGGCGCCGCCCGTCTCGGAGGCTTCCGCGAAAACACGTAGTTGGCCAGCTTCGTGTCGAACGTCCCGCCTTTCGTGCCCTTCTTTTTGTAATAGTCGAGAAGCCAGTCGTAGGTCTTGCGCCCCCAGAGGATGGTGTCAATCGTCGGGTAAAACTCGCGCATGCCGTAATCGACTGTGCGTGGCAGGCGATTTAGCCATTCGACATCGCCGTCTGGCCTTGCGATGTAACCGTCGGCGCTTGTCGCGATGTAGACGATGATCTTTCGCCGTGCTTTGATGACTTAATCTCCGACTCTGTCGCGACTTACAATAAGCGTGAAATTGGCGCGAATTCGCCAGAAACGGCAGGCGTCGCACCCCGCCCTACACTACAAATAGTGGCACGCTGAAACAACCGGATAAGCAGGAGACACCTAAAAACATTTTCATGTCTGTTTAAGGGCTGCAGCGGCCTTTCGAGCAATTAGACCAAACCCTTTGGCCCTGGCCTCTCTTTCCAGGGCAGCGAGGTTTGCGCGCGCGGTGACCACATCACCTGATTTTTTTACCATTTCTCCCAGTGCCAAGCGGGCTTCCAACTGGTAGCTGACAAAACCTGACTGCGCGGCCTCGCTCAGAACCGCCTCCAGCTCCCGCCTTGCATCCTCCACCTTGCCTGAGGCAAAGTGGACACGCCCGGCGGCAATGCCCCAATTGAGACGCACTGCCCGACTGTGACTTCTCTCCGCCAGCTTCGTGGTGCTGTCCATTTTTGCCCTGGCTTCTGCAACCCTGCCTTCCGCCAACATGCTCTTGGCTAGCGCTACAGCGGCAGAAACTTCGTCATCGGTTTGCTGCTCGTTGTGGAACGCTTGCTCGGCCTGGCGCAAGGGAGTGTCAGCTTCCGCAAGCCGACCCTCTTCCATCGCTAGTTCGGCCAGCGCAACCTGTGTTTCGGCGGCAGTTTGTTTTTCTCCGGCGGCATTTCGGAGCTTAAGAGCTGATTGAAATGCCATGCGGGCAGCGGTGAAGTCGGCTTGACTTGTCAGCACCTCGCCCAGACCATGCAGGGCGGACGCAGAAACACTCTTGTCGTCGATCTCGCGGACGGTTGCCAGGGCTTGTTGGTAGGCGTTCTTTGCCTGGGCCAGTTTTCCCATTTGCTTGAACATTTCACCAAGGTCCGTCAGCACCCTGGCCACTCCGTCCTTGTCGTCCACCTCACGATACATCGGCAGCGCCTGCTCAAGCTGGGACCTTGCTTCAGACAGGTTACCCATTTGCAAGACCACTTCCCCAAGGTTGTTGTAAGCTGCGGCCACACCCTCGACATTGCCAATTTCACGAAAGTTCGCCAGTGTTTTCTTCCAGATCTCCTGAGCCCGTGACAGGTCGCCTTGCTGCGCATATATTACCGCGAGATCGTTCAAGCTTCTGCCAACGCCGCTGCGGTCACCAGCAGACGCATAGGCTTGGCGGGCACTTTCACATGCAGAGTAGGCTGCCTTGGACCGGCCGACGTAACCGAGATCACCGCACAGGGCGGAATACCCACGAGCCACAACCAGCTGTGAACGCACAGACGCCGCTTTCTCCACGGCCTTTCGCGCTAGTGCGAGCGCTTTCTCGAAATCGACTCCCGTCCACACGGAGGACTCCAACAGATCGATGCGCGGATCACTTCCAGTTGGAGGAGGAAGCCTCCGCAATGCTTCGACGGTAGCGCTAGCCTCAGTGGGTTTGATCCAACGCTGCGCGCTCACCAAGTGCAGACCATAGTCGAGGTTGTCGGGAAATAACGCGAACAGCGTCGTGTAAACTTCGACGGCTTTTGCCCAGTCGGAGGTCACTTCCCGGTATCTTCCTTCAACCAGAAGGCGGTCCTGACGCGAGAGACCGGCGGATAGATCAAAAGCTTTCTTCGCCTCTTCTTTCGCCTTGCCGTCATATCCGACGCTAGACCAGGCTTCGGCCAGTGCCGAGTGGGCCAACGCGAAATTCGGATCTGCAGCAACTGCCTTCTCCAGCAAATCTCTTGCCGCTAGCGAGTCGAACACACGGAGCTTGGCCAGTCCTTCCGAGTAAAGCCTCGTTGTCTCAGGATTAGAGGGAAGCGAAACTCTTACCCCCACCGCTTCGGCCGGGGAAACTGCACCAACGCCCAGCTTCTCCCGCAGCTGCTCTCCAGTACGCGAAACCAAGTCGAACAGCTGAGCCTCGGTTCCGGTTTGAGACACAGATGCAATTGTCTCTCCCGCTACGGCATCTTGAAGCCGCAGGTCGAGACGGATTTGTCCTCCCGCTTCCTTCCCAAGATCCAAGTAAGATCCCAGCACTACGTAATCACTGCCCAGATTCTTTCGTAAGCGAGCGAGGCTGTCCCTACCCAGGCTGTCGGCATCGGATAGGGAAAGATCGTTCTTAGTATGTGCGACATCCTCAGCGGGGATCGTGCGCAATTTCTCTCCCGCCGCAAGTTCCGTGTTGAACATCTCCGATAGCGCAGTCGAGAGCCACGCCGCATCGGACTTGCCCGACAGATTCTTGAATCCCAGCACCGCCACCGAGCGCCGAACGGGAATCGAAGCTGCTGTGGATTGAGTAGCCTGTTTTCGCAGCAGATACCTCCACGTTGTTAGACCCAGAAGCAGAGCAAGTGTGCTCGCCACCAACACCGGCCACAGCCACCTTTGTCGACGTGCAAGCGGAGCCGCGCCTGTACTTAGTCTCTCCAGGTCTGAGCGGAGTTCCTGTGCCGACTGGTAACGCTTAACCTGTACTTTGTCTAGACACTTCAGGATGACGTGTTCCAACCGCACAGACAATTCGGGTTTTAATTGCCGCGGTAGTAGCGGCGGTTTGTGGATAATGTCGTCGGCTAACGCGATTGGAAGCTTCTGATCAAATGGTCTCCGCCCCGTAGCCATTTCGTACAGCACTACTCCGACGGCCCAGATGTCACTGCGGGCATCGGTTGTCTCCCCGCGCAACTGCTCCGGGGCCATGTAGGGGAGCGTGCCAGTAACCCCTTGCGATAGGGTCAACCGTGCCGTAAGTGTGACTTCATTCTCAGGCTCCATCAGCTGTGCTAAACCGAAATCCAGAATCTTCAGCTTACCAACCGAAGTGATTCGCAGATTGCCGGGCTTCAGATCACGATGCACAATCCGTTGCTCGTGTGCGGCTTCTAAGCCCTCAGCTATTTGCGTCCCCAGCCGCACGACTTCACTTTCGGATAGTGCGCCCCCGATAAGCTTGGTATCTAGCGTCACCCCTCGAATCAGCTCCATCACCAGAAAATCAACACCATCCTGGCTGCCGAACTCATAGACTGCCTCGATGTTTGGATGATTCAGCTTCGCGAGAGCTAGGGCTTCCCGGCGGAAACGCTTGCGGGCGACTTCGCTGGCCAGAGTGCCGATGGGCAGCACCTTCAGCGCAACATCGCGATCTAACTGTTCATCGTGGGCGCGATACACCACGCCCATGCCGCCCGCACCGATGTGCTCGACAATGCGGTAGTGGCCGAGGATGTGGCCGATGAGTGGCTGCGAAGACGCCATTGAGCGGGAATGTTAGGCCGGTTCACGATAGCAGGTCAACAAGCGTAGAGCGAGCGAGGGATGTACCAGAGACCTTACGCCTAATGCTGCACCGGATGGTTGCAGCGGTCAGATTTGAACTGACGACCTTCGGGTTATGAGGACGGAGTTAGCCATCTAGGTTCGCTGATTCTGCGCGATTAGCCCCTAGACCCGGAGCAGGAGTCTTGTCCCAAATGTGTCCCAGGCATTCCGCTTGACTAGACCAACAGTTTCGCTAATGTCGTGAGCGTGCGAACCTACTCTGTCCGGCAAGCAGCGAAGCTCTTCGGTGTCCAACACATTACGCTGCACCGCTCCAAGACCTCAGTCGTTAACGTCACAAGGATGGCTTGCGCTAAAACGTGGCCTAAGGAGAGAGGCTCGAATGACTAGCCGCACGATTTCAGCTGTAACAGGATTGGCAGCGTTGTTTTGGCTGGCTGCACTTCCATCGATCCCTTCAAGCAACATCGAAAGCTGCGCCGGCGTTAAGGACACCGTCCCGCTCGTCGCTTGCGGCCAGATAAGTCTTCCTCGTTCCAGCCTTTTGTAACTCAATTCAGAATGCAGATGCTTCGATCCCAGCAACGCGCCTTGTGCGGATCCCGCATCCGTTCCATCCGCTCAGCGGGCGGCAACTGCCTTGCGTGGGCGAGCGGTACAACCGCTAGGTCCTTTGTTTTCAGGTCAGCTGTGATTACGACCATGCGTCTTTCGCCCAGTCTTCAAAGGAGGTCTGCCCGCATATCGTCTGAAGCGTGTCCTCGATTACATCGCCGACAGCTTGGAGGAGAACATAAGCTTGTCGCCATTTGCCGTGATGGCTGGCATGATTCCGCACTACTTTTCGGAGCTATTCAAACAGAGTACAGGCTGCACCCCACATAATTGTTTCTGCTGCAAAAGATCGAACGCGCGAAGCAACAGCTTCGCGACCCTAAGCGCAGCATCATCGGCGCCGGACTAGAGGGGGATTTCAGAACCCAAGTCATTTCGCCCGCGTGTTTCGAAAACTTGAGAGCACCACCCCTTCTAAGTTCCGAGCGGAGTATGTGCCAAGGGGACCGGTTAGAAATCACTTTAGACATGAATGCACTTTTAAGTTCGCAGGAATTGTTGATTCGAGATTTGTACCCCATCCTGGTGCGCCGGTACTGCCGCACAACCAGTCGAGAACAAAATGGCGGGAGCGACGGGACTCGAACGCGCACCCGGATGCCTACGAAACGCCGGCTCTGCGTGCAGCGACTTTAAAGATGGCGAAGGTGGCGCCTTGCGGATCGGCTATGACGGACATCCGCCCGACATCCTCAAAATCGGTAGGCGGCATGTGGAGTTGTGCCCCGAGCTTCTTGGCCTTGGCCGAGGTGGCGTCGCAATCGGAAACAGTGAAGTAGGCTAGCCAATGAGCCGCAGCACCAGGCTGCCGATATGCGGCCGGCGGAATGCCCCCGATGAACTCCTCGCCATTCTTGATGTGCCAGTAGTTGTGAGCGGCGTCTTCGTCTTCTTTCACTATCTGCCAGCCAAAGAGGTCCGAATAGAACTGCCCTGCACGCGCTTGATCCGGCGTGTTCAAGTCTGCCCAGCACAGCGTCCCGTCCAAACCTGTGATTCCGGTTCCCACGTTCTTCTTCGCTTGCCAAAGCGAGAACTTCGCGCCGGTGGGATCCTGCAGGTTGGCCATCCGGCCAGCATCGAAAACATCAAAAGGCGGCGCCAAAACCTTGCCACCGAGCCGCGTGGCCTGGGCGGCAGTCGCGTCGGCGCTTTCGACGGCGACGTAAAGATTCCAGTGCGAAGGAATGCCACGCGAGGTCTCCTCGTGACGAAGTGTGTAGGCCGCCGCGGTGTTGCGCCCCTGGAGCTGGAAAATGGTGTAGAAATCGTTTGGACCGATGGGAGTGTCCTTGAAGGTCCAGCCAAAAATTTGCCCATAGAAATCTCTAGCGGCGGCTTGGTCCGTGGTGCCGAGTTCAATCCAGCAAAATTCTCCAGGAAGGTGTTTCTCGATGTTCGCCATAGTGCGGAGTGTACTCCGCGGCAGCAGAACAGGGAAGAGGCTCCACCCAAGTCTCGCTCTTAGCGCCTATCATGTCGAGAGAGCTGCCAAGCTGCCGGGCTGGCCCTCATCCACGCGTTGGTGATTGTTCCGGGTTTGCCCACTCGCTCGGAATCTGTCGAACGTGAAGCCCAATGGCGGGTGTTCGGTTCACTTTATGCTGCGGCTCGCAATGGTTGATCCTTTGCGCCCCTAATCAAAAGCCACAAGATGATCGCTGGTTCGCCCAGCGTTAGCGGGATGCTCGCGAATCGGTCCACCATATTCGCGTAACTAGGCAGAAGCAACGGCGTAAGACTATCCGCCAGGTAGCCGAAACATGCAGCGATCAGCAGCACGCCCAGGATGCGGGGTAGGAAACCCGACTTAAATACAAGAACTCCGAAGGGGAAAAGCCAGGGGCCAAAGATCCAGCCGACAACGTACCCGTAGCGATGCAAATCGAGGAACAGCATGGCCATAGCCTCCAGCTGAGGTTTGTCGAAAACCGACAGGAAATCCGCGCCGCGCAAGAGCGTCAGGGCAGCGATCTCGTTTAGCACATTCACGCACATAATGGGAACGAAGACCAGACCCAGGATCACCATCAGCGAAGCATGCGTCTTGTTCACCCCACCGAGTAATCGGTAAAGAACCCAAAGCAGGAAGACAAATTCGGCCGCGCAAATCAGTTCGGAGACGATGCCGACGCGGAAAAGCCTCTCGGAAGCGAGAATGTTGTTGGCGGTTGCAGTGGCGTTACCAGATACGATTAGTCTGCTGGGTACATAAATGATGCCGAAGAAGCCGGTCACGCCGTTCACTAGGTACAGCACGCCTGCGAGTCTTGCTGTCCTTTTGGTGGAATTCATGTCTCCTTTCTCCTCTTATTTGTTCCTGTGCTTGAGATACCTTCGCTCCCCTGCTAGGTCACGTCCGGGGTCGATACAGCTTCGCTCATATTGTTGGCCATTTCAATTTCCCGAAAATTTGAATTCTCACGACGCTTCTACCCCCTAACGCGAGTTTCCGGGTTATCGTCGGTTGGAACCCCGCAGGAGCGAAAAACATCAAGCCTGGCGGGGTTGTGAGGCCTATCGGAGGCGCCAGCCGGCGTAGTTACTAAACGCGCCTTGCAATCGTCCAATCGGAAAATTTCGGCGAAACGGCTGCTCGTGGGTGTCGGCTCGGTGTAGGTAGTGGCCGCTCGAAAGCGGCCCACCTTCCCCGAAATCGGGGCGTAGAAATTGATGACTTCGCAGATCGAGGAGCTCGTTAGATGGCAAAACGAGGACCACGTGCTTTTTCCGAATACGGAGTAAGTCCTTTAGAATCTGGTGGACGAGAGGGGATTCGAACCCCCTCGTTGCGAACGAGGAAAAATCTAAGCTAAGGCGCGGCGCCACAATCATTTAGATTTTTCGGAACTGCATGGATGATCTGTGCGGCACAAGATAAAAGCGAGCACCCCGCTTCGCGCGGAGGAAGAGCTTGAAGCCGACTTCAGAAGCTGCGAGCCGCAGTGAGGGTAACAGTAATGGCGCGGCTGATTTCGTTATCACCCAGGTAATGGAGTGCTCCGTGAAAGGCGTTGGTCCACAGTGGGGTGGCCAATCGGACCGGCCGTGGAGGTGACAAGGCGCCGGAGCCTCCTGCGTAAAAAGTCGCGATGGCGCCTCGACCAGCACGCAGATCGCAAGGTGAGGCGACGGCGAGCAGGCCTCGAAGAGGAGGGTAACGCAGGAGTCGACCCGCCAGCATTTTGGGAAGGCTGCGGATTAGGGGGGCGGTCACCGAGGAGCCCGAAGTCATCCCGGTCAGCAGTCCGAAATGATCGCGGTCACGATTCCGGGATGATGCCGGTCACCGATTCGGATTTCAGGCCAGTCACTTTTTGCCGGCGGTCAGAATCCTTACCGGAGAGTTCCGACGCGATTTCCACCGGGCGAACTGCGACCGTATCGGATAGGGAGAAACCTGCCGGTCCTTCTCGGAAATCGGGCACGTCCGCAATGGTCGTGACCAGAATCTCGGAGACTGGGATAGGGAGGACCAGTTTACTCAAACTGAGTCAGGTTGAGGATTTCTGGGCCGTCTATTTGAAATCTGTGATAGAATTACGTTTGTAATATTTTGTCATAATGATTGTCTTCGATGCATCTACGCTGATCTTGATCGCCAAGGCGGAGTTGCTCAATCTCTTCCTCGCCAATGTCACTGTGCCAGTAGCGATTCCCGGTGAGGTTGAGAGGGAATGCTGTGGCTCTAAAAAGGCACTAGACGCGGTCATCATTCAAAGAGCTCTGGATGAATCGCGCATCAAAACGGTCGTGGTCAAAAATCGCCGGATCGTTGCGAAACTGCAAGCAGATTTCAGCCTGGGCAGGGGAGAAGCAGAGGCGATTGCGCTGGCACTCCACGAGAAGGCTCAGGTGATCGGCATCGACGACAAGAATGGGATCAACGCGTGCAAGTTGTTGGGTGTCACATTCACCACAGCAGTGGGCATCCTGATTAGAAGCCAGGAAAAGGGATTGCTCAAAAAGTCTGAGGCCCTTGAGAAGCTTGCCTCGCTGGCGAAACACGGGCGGTACAAGCATTCGATTATCGACGACGCGAGACGGAAATTGGAGGCAAAGCCATGAGCAAGACGATGAGCGTTCGCATGGATCGCGAGAACTACGATTTTCTTCACGAGATCACCAAAGAGGAAGGGAGTGATCTGTCTAAAGCTGTTCGCGACATGGTCACGCGCGGAAGAATCCTGCTCGCGGTCGAGCGATATAAGAAGGGAGAGGCCTCGCTCGGCAGGGCAGCGGAATTGGCGGGGGTACCGGTCGGACAGATGATGACTATCCTGACGGAGTTCGGAGTCGAAAGCCGACTCGAAAAGGAAGACTACTTGCAGGGGCTCAAGGATCTTCAAAAGGTCTGGTGATTGCGTTAGTACGCTTGCGGGCGGCCAACGATTCGGTATTCTTCGGGCTCTCATAGGTCTTGGTCGGATCCCATTCCGCGAGCGCATGTAGATACGGTTCAAACTGGCAGACGTCCTGGCACCTGCCGCGAAGCGTCCTTAGCGCCCAGAAATCGAACGGGATATCGGAAACGGGTAAGATCACAGGCGCCGGCGTTGCCAACCTCTCCGGCGAATGTACAGACGAAGTAGACCGTCTTTTCTTCCGGCAGGTTCTTTCGCAGAAAACGAGTGAACACTGGATCATCTTTGGCAAGCCGGTCCCGCTCTAGTCCCCCACCGACCGGCTCGTGCAGTTGGTCCGCGCCGTTGGCCGGCCCAGGTGCCAAAGAGGAATTCTTTCGCGCGTGTCATGGCACGGAGTTTTATTTTCTAATCTTCCCCGCACACACCTTGACAATCTACAATCAGTGTTGTAGATAACCATAGTATGGCGAAACCGAACGATCTTGTCCAAGGGACGCTGGACCTTTTGATCCTGAAGACCATCTCGCTTGAACCCAAGCATGGCTGGGCCATTGCGAAACGCATTCAGCAAATCTCGGGCGAAGTGCTGCAAGTCCAGCAAGGCTCGCTCTATCCGGCCCTGCACCGCCTGGAACAAAAAGCCTGGATCAAGGCCAAATGGAAAGAAACCGAAACCGGCAGGCAAGCCAAATTTTATTCGTTGACCGCCTCCGGCCGCGCCCAGCTCGAAAAGGAAGCCGCCAACTGGAGCCGCCTCTCGGCCGCAATCAATCTTGTCGTAGAGACAACATAGGATGGTGCTGTCATGCTGTGGATTCGGCGATTCTTGCTTCGATTGCAAACTCTCCTTCGCCGCAATCGAAGTGCGCGGCGATTAAACGACGAAATCCAATTCCACCTCGAGCAGCAAATCGCCGAAAACATCTCCGCCGGCATGCACCTCGAAGAAGCTCGTTACGCTGCCATGCGCACCTTCGGCAATCCAACCCTGCTCAAAGAAGAAGCGCGCGACACCTGGGGCTGGACCTGGCTCGAACAAATCGCCCAGGACGTTCGTTACGCTTTGCGGCAACTAGGCCGAAGCCCCGGTTTTACTGTCGCGGTTGTTCTTTCGCTTGCTCTGGGGATCGGCGCCAATACGGCGATTTTCAGTCTCATCGACGCCGTGATGTTGGAAATGCTGCCTGTCAAGAACCCCGAGCGGCTTGTTCTTCTGAACTGGGTTTGCCAAAAAAGGCCGGCCGCTATGGCAGTTCAGACGGGCTATGAGGATATCGATGAGACAGGACGTCAGATCAGCCCCTCCTTCGCCTATCCAAGTTTTGGTGAATTTCGCGCGCACAATCATGCCTTTGCCAGCATTTTCGGATTCACCTCCTTCGACCGTGCGAATGTCAACATCGATGGGCAGGCCAGCCTCGCGGCAGGCGAGCTCGTAACCAGCGAGTATTTCTCCGGTTTGGGTATCTCGCCGATTCTCGGTCGCGCCATCACCGTCGACGACGAAAAACCTGACGCCCCCCGCGTGGCTGTCATCAGCTACGCTTATTGGTCGCGGCAATTCGCCGGCAGCTCGGACGTCATTGGCAAACACATTGCGATGAATAGCGTGCCCTTTACCATCGTGGGAGTCGCGCCGCCCGAATTCTTTGGCATCCAGCCCGGTCACGCCGTCGACATTTGGGCTCCTTTCGTTGACGACCCCAAACTCCTGCCCTGGGGCCGGAGTTCGACGCCGGGCAACCGCTCTCCCTTCACCTCCCGAGATTGGTGGTGGCTGATGATGATGGCGCGGCTGAAGCCAGGCGTGACCGAACAGCAAGCGAGCAGCGAGCTGGACGTGTTATTCCAACAAAGCATCCACGCTGCACCAACCGCATCTGTGCGGCCCGAAACTACGCCTCATATCCAGTTCCAGCCTGCAAGCAAAGGCCTGACCTTCTTGCGAGCACAGTTTTCACGGCCCCTCCAGATTCTGATGACGGTCGTAGCACTTGTGCTCTTGATCGCCTGCGCCAACGTGGCCACGCTGCTGGTTGGCCGCTCGACCGCGCGTCAAAAAGAAGTGGCGGTTCGCCTCTCGCTTGGAGCTTCCAGGCCGCGCCTTCTGCGGCAGTTGCTCACCGAGAGCGTTTTGCTCGCAGGACTCGGCGGCGCGCTCGGCATGCTCTTTGCCAGTTGGGGAAGCCGTATCCTTTTACTGTGGATGTCCAGCGGCGGAGAGCCGCTCCATTTCGAAACCCAGATGGACGCCACAGTGCTGGCTTTCACCGCAGTCGTTTCTGTTTTGACAGGAATTCTCTTTGGCCTCGTGCCCGCTCTGGGCACAACGCGGGTCGAATTGACGCCCGCACTGAAAATCGGAGCAAGCGCGATTACATTTGCCACGCAAAGAGCGCGGCTGGCGCTTGGCAAAATCCTTGTCGTTTCCCAAGTAGCCCTGTCGTTACTTCTATTGATTGCCGCAGGCCTCTTCGTGCGCACGCTGCAAAATCTGCAAAATCAAAATCTCGGCTTCGACCAGCGCCAATTGCTACTCTTTGCGTTGGACCCCACCCAGAATGGTTACAAGGGGCAACGGCTCATCGATTTTTACGGGCGGCTCCTCGAACGGCTTCAGGCCCTGCCCGGCGCCACGAACGCGACCATGTCCACCGTAGCTCTGGTTTCGGGCAGTCAAAGTCACTGGCCAATTTCCATCGAAGGTCGCAAAGCGGATCCTGGGAAGGATATGGGCGCGGATTGGAACAACGTCGGGCCGTCCTTTTTTGAGACTATGGGAATTCGCTTGCTCTTAGGCCGCGGCGTTGAGTGGCGTGACACTTCGAATTCGCCCAAAGTTGCCGTTGTGAATGAAGCGTTCGCGAATGATTTCCTTGACGGCCAGAATCTCCTTGGCCGCCGGTTTAACTTCGAGAAATTTGACGGCGTTTACGAGATTGTCGGCTTGGTTCAAGACGCCAAGTACGCCAACCTCCGCAACGCGCCTCGCCCGACCGTCTATCTTCCTGTTAGCCAAGTGCCCTTCCCGCTCGGGGATATTCATTTTGAAGTGCGCGCCGCAACCGACCCGCTGTCCTTGGTTCCTTCGGTGCGCCGCCTCGTTCGCGACCTTGACGGCAACCTTCCACTCTCTGAAGTCAAAACACAAACGGAGCAGATTGCGGAAACTCTCGTTCAGGAACGTCTCTTCGCGCGGCTCTCCAGCTTTTTTGGTGGGCTCGCGGTTCTGCTTGCCTGCATCGGTTTGTATGGCTTGATGGGATACATCGTGACGCGGCAAACCGGCGAAATCGGGATTCGCAGGGCCCTCGGCGCCGAGCGGATTGATATCTTCGCAATGGTTATGCGCAAGGTCCTCGTCATGGTGGCCCTTGGCGTTTGCGCCGGCGTGCCAGCTGCGCTTGCGGCAACTCGTTTGATTTCCAGCTATCTTTTTGGCTTGAAAGCCACGGATCCGCTGACAATTGCCCTGTGCTCTCTGTTAATGCTGGTGATCGCCACTCTGGCCGGCTATCTGCCCGCGCGCCGCGCCGCCAGCGTCGACCCACTAGTGGCGCTGCGGTACGAATGACTCCGATCTGGAAGGTGCTGTCATGGTGTGGGCTCGCCGATTCTGGCTCAAGTTGCAAAGCTTATTCCGTCGCAACCGAAATGCTCAGCGATTGAACGACGAAATTCAATTTCACCTCGAGCAGCAAATTGCCGAAAACACCGCCACAGGTATGAGCCCTGAAGATGCTCGCCACGCCGCCATGCGGGTTTTCGGTAATCCGACGCTGACCAAAGAGCAAGCCCGCGACACCTGGGGCTGGACCTGGCTCGAACACCTCGCCCAAGATTTGCGTTATGGTCTTCGCACGTTGCGTAAGAACCCCGGATTCACGGCTGTGGCGGTGCTAACGCTCGCCCTGGGAATTGGCGCCAACACGGCCATTTTTCAACTGATCGATGCGCTCCGCCTGCGCGCCATTCCTGTGAAGGAGCCGCAGCAACTCGTCACCGTTCAACTGGCCGACCCCACCGGAATCAGAGGAGACCAAGCCAGTGGGTATCCTGTTCTGACCAATCCGGTCTGGGAAAAACTCCGCGACCAGCAGGACGTGTTCTCCGGCGTTCTCGCCTGGGGCAGTAATAGTTTCGGCCTCGCTCCCGGGGGCGAAGGTCGGCTTGCTCAGGGCCTTTTCGTCAGCGGCGATTTTTTCCAGGTACTCGGTGTGCGGCCCTTGATGGGCCGCGTATTCACCGCTGCCGACGATCGCCGCGGTTGTGGCTTGCCGGGCGCCGTGGTCAGCTATGCCTTCTGGCAACGCGGGCTTGGCGGCGATCCTTCACCCATCGGGCGCAAACTCACCCTTAACTATCATCCAGTCGAGATCATTGGCGTCACGCCTCCCGGTTTCTTCGGGCTCGAAGTCGGTAGCTCCTACGACGTTGCCGTTCCCATTTGCTCGCAAGCAGTTCTGTGGAGCGAAGGAACCTGGCTCGACGAAGGCACGGTCTGGTGGCTGAACGTCATGGGACGGCTGAAACGGGGCGCGACACGCGAAGAAGCAAACGCGCAGTTGGCAGTGATTTCGCCGGGGATCTTTCAAGCCACACTTCCATCAAACTACCCGGCCGAAAACGTGAAGGACTATCTCAAATTCAAACTCGCGGCCGTTCCCGCGGGCAGCGGCGTTTCTTGGTTGCGCAATCAGTATTCAGATTCCTTGTCACTGCTGCTGGGCACCGCAGGTTTGGTTTTGTTAATCGCTTGTGCCAATCTCGCCAATCTGATGCTGGCGCGCGCCACCACGCGCGAGCACGAATTCACTGTGCGCTTTGCCATTGGGGCCTCGCGCAGCCGCCTAATCCGGCATTCGATGACGGAAAGCCTTCTTCTTGCGCTGCTTGGCGGTGCGCTGGGACTTTTCCTCGCTGGAGCGCTTAGCAAATTCCTCGTGGCCTCTCTGGGCACGGAGGGTGATGCGCCGTTTCTCGACCTTAAGCCAGACTGGCGCCTGCTGGCCTTCACGTTCGGACTGGCAAGCCTCACCTGCATCTTGTTTGGCCTGGTACCAGCACTGCGGGCATCGCGCGTTTCTCCCTCAGAGGCGTTCAAGTCCGCTGGCCGCACTGTGACTGCAAGCCGCAAACGATTTGGATTTCGCCAAGGGTTGGTCGTCTCGCAAGTTGCGCTGTCACTCGTGCTCGTGGTCGGCGCGCTGCTCTTTTCCGGCAGCCTGAGCAATCTTCTCGCCGTGGACGCCGGATTCTCGCAAAAGGGAGTCGTCATCGCCGATCTGGATCTCTTTCGCCGCGTGAACGTTCCGTACGCAGCGCGCGTCACATTCAAGCAAGATTTGCTGCAAAAGATTCGCGCGCTTCCCGGCGTCGACTCGGCTGCGGAGGTATACATCCTGCCCCTTGGCGGGGGCAGCACAGAAAATGTGGTCTGGATCGAAGGAACCAACCCAGCCAGCGGATTGGATTCCTTGTTCAATTCGACGAGCGATGGTTACTTCAAGGCGATGGGCATTGCGCTGCTTGCGGGCCGGGATTTCAGTCCACAGGATTCAGTCTCCTCTCCCAAAGTCGCGATTGTGAACCAAACCTTCGCTCGCAAACTTGGCCTGGGTATGAGTCCCATCGGAAAGACGTTTCGGCGGCAGGCAACTCCGTCCGACGCGGAACAATCCTTCGAAATTGTGGGCCTGGTTGCGGACACGAAGCATTCCAGCTTGCGGGAAGAATTTCGCCCCATCGTGTTTCTCCCCACGTCTCAAGACCGCCAGCCCGGCCCCTTTGCCCAATTCGTGATCCGTTCGGCAGCGCCCATCGCCAAAACGGTTTCCAATGTCAGAAACCTTGTCGCTCAGGCCAGCCCGCTGATCACTCTTGGTTTTCAGCCCTTTGAAACCACGATCCTTGAGGGCCTGACGCGCGAGCGCCTGATGGCCAAAGTCTCCGGCTTTTTCGGCCTGCTTGCTGCGCTGATCGCCGCGGTCGGTCTTTATGGTCTGATGTCTTACCTAGTCGCGCAACGCACGAATGAAATAGGCATCCGAGTGGCGCTCGGGGCGCAAAGAGCAGATGTCCTCTCCCTCGTGCTTCGCAACGCCGCTTTGCTCCTCGCCCCGGGGTTAGTCCTCGGTGCGTTTCTGAGTGTGTCCGCTGCCCAGGCGGCTAGAGCCATGCTCTTTGGCTTGAAACCAAGCGACCCTGGAGTTCTCATTGCCGCCATCACCGGCTTGGGATTCATCACCCTTCTAGCGAGTTTCCTTCCCGCGCGGCGGGCGATGCGCGTCGATCCGATGGCGGCCTTGCGATACGAGTGAACCGCGACACGCATGCTCTATGCGCTTCTTGCGGGATGCGGTCCACTCCGCGCCGGCGAGGCGCGCGGCCTCGAGATCAGCAAGCATGTTAGGCCGCGTAAATAAATAAAGGTATCAGCCAACTATTGGCGCGAGGCATGACCCCGGCTCGTGGCGCGGCGCCAGAGGGATATGTGCTCGCCGCTACCGAAGGCGAACAGCTCATTCATTTTCGCGACCATGGCAAGATCTTTATCAAGGTCGGTTCCGCCACAGGCTCCGGCAATCTCGCCTTGGGGACCCAGCAAGTGACAGCCGGCGCAGGGATTCCAATCCACCGACACTTGCAGATGGACGAAGCTTTTTACGTTCTGGAAGGCAGCGGAATTTTCATACTGAACGATGTGCGTCACCCTTTTGAAAAGGGCGGCACGATATTCATTCCCAAGAACTCTTGGCATGGGTTTGCGAATCCCGATCACGAACTGCTCCTACTTTGGATCATGTCGCCTCCCGGCCTGGACGGCTTTTTCCGTGAAACCTGCAATCCGCCCGGCGTACCGCCAAAGCAGCTCACTCGAGAGCAGATCAATGAAAGTGCCCGCAAATATGGGACGGAATTCAGATAATCGCGCGTCGCAATAGGAAAATGTGGAGTGTCCACTTACGCGGATTTATCCGCGTGTCCGACGATAGCTTCCGATTGGCCCGACTCGTTCAGAATTGGACGTCAGTGCGCAACGGATGAAGGGCGAAGATTCGGTTTGCCAAGTACAACTGAGCTCGATAACACTCTTGTACGGAGGGAAGCGTGTCGACTCGAATGTTTTTGGGGTTTGTTTTGTCGCTGGGTGTGATGCTGCAAGGTTCACAAGACTATCCCACAAAGCCCGTGCGGATGATCGAGCCGTTCGGCGCTGGCGGCGGCGTTGATACGATAGCCCGCACCGTCAGCCCGAAGCTCTCGGAGCTGTGGGGCCAGCCCGTGACCGTCGAGAACCATCCTGGCGCGGGAAGTACAGCAGCCCCCGCCTTGGTTGCCAAGTCACCTGCCGACGGTTACACGTTGCTCGTGAACAGCAGCGCTCAAGCATACAGCGCCGCACTCCTGAAGAATCTGCCGTATGACCCGTTGAAGGATTTCATCCCGGTCGCTCCCCTCACCAGCCAAGCCTACGTGCTGGTCGCGGGCAAGACGGCTGGCGTCAGCACTGTGGGAGAGCTTGTTGCGTTGGCCAAGTCGAAGCCTGGTGAACTGAAGTTTGGCTCGGCTGGCATAGGCGCTGGCAACCACGTGGGCGTAGAGAAATTCAATCTGGAGGCGGGTATAAGGGCGGTACACGTGCCCGCAGGACCGGGCGACGCGATCGCAGACGTGATCGCCAACACGGTTGCGGGGCGCATTGCGTACATGATTGCGCCCATCCCGCTTGCTCTGCCCGATATCCGCGCCGGGAAACTGCGTGCCCTCGGCGTGACCACAAAGAAACGCTCGCCTTTACTACCGGAGGTTCCGACCATCGCGGAGGCCGGCGTCCCCGGCTTCGACTACCGCATTTGGTACGGAGTCTGGGTCCCCGCCGGCACTCCTGCCGGAGTAGTAGAGAAGCTTGCGAACGACATCGCGCGCGCCTTGGCTGCGCCGGATTTGCGCGACCAACTGGCGAAGCGTGGAGCTGATCCAATGAGCATGACACAACCGGAGTTCGCGCTTCGTGCAGAGCGAGAGTGAAAGCGCCGCGCGTATCATGGCAGCCGCTGGGATCAAACCGCGATAAGTGTGAGGTTTCACGTTCCGAGCCAGAATGGGTTGCTTCGGAAGTCTTGAGCCCGACAGACCGTGCCTATTCATAAAAATCTGGAGATTTCTTGAGCTTCGCGTCCCCAAAGAAATCGTGCTGTATCCAAAGTTGCGCGCCCGTCTTCTTCAGGAATGCATCAACAATCACTCTGGTCGCGCGAGTCTGTTCTTGATTGAAATCAAATGTCGGTACGCGGTCTAACGGTCGTTCTTCCGGGTAGTGATAGAGATCCCCGGAGAGCACGACTCCCCCAGTCTTCGCCAGCTTGAGATACAGGATCTGATGTCCCGGGGTGTGCCCGGGAGCCGATTTGATGACCACGGTGCCGTCCCCAAAGACATAATGCTCATCCTCGTTCAGGATTAGTGTTTTGCTGTTACGGAGAGCCGCATAGGTCGAGGGCTGAGTCGTCCCGGGAGGTTTCTCGGCAAACATGGCATCACGCTCAACCTGCCGCACCAACCACGTGGCCCCCGCAAACTGGTTGGCGTTGGCCGTGTGGTCGTAGTGGTAGTGCGAAAGGGCAAGGTAGGTGATACCGGAAGGAGAATAGCCGAGTTCCTTCAATTGCGAACTCAGGGACTTGCGCATAGTTAGGTCTCGCTGCTGTGAGTCCGGAAGTACAACATGCTGTGCAGTGGGACTACCGGTGGGTTTCCAGGAAGCATCGGGAATAGCTCCAGTATCCCAGATCAACGTGCCACTGTGGTGCACGACTAGGAAGCACGCCACAGCCAAGTCGGTCGTGGCAACTTCCTCCTTCTTCAACTGGAAGCGCCTCATATCCTCGATATGCAAAGTGCCGCAGTCAAAGACGTAGAGCCTGAGAGAGTTCGGCGGGTGTTCCGGGTGCGTACCTGAAGGTGCGGCCCGTGCGCCTCTCAGTGCACCCACGGCCAGCACACAGACCGTAATCGCAACGGCTAAGAAGAGTCCGAGCGCGTTGCGGCACTGGTTCATAAAAGCTCGACCGTCGCTCATGCGCATCCTCCGTTACACCACTCTAAAACGGCTGTCTCCGGCGATCATCAGTCGGACTCTAACCGTAGCCTTCATCCGTGGGGCCATCAATTAGAGCACAGCGCCGCGCGCACCCCCCGCGATGCGTCCCGGGTCACGGCAAACCGGATGTTATTCCGGGCGAAAAGTTCGCCTTACCGGTAACTTGGGTCCGGGGCATAAAGCTCCGCCTCTTTGCGTTTTCCTCGGTCGCGGCCTCGTACGATAGTTTCGCCACCGGGCTCCGGAGTGGCAGGCCCATTTTCGTACTCCCTCTGCTTCGCGAAAATAAAACTCCGGGTTGTCCAATTCAGAGGGTTCTCGAAAATGACTTTGTCGTCGTTACAGGCACAGGCACCGCGCGTGATTTTATCTGGCTTCTCACCGTCGAACTGCACTGAAAAGACAAAGAGAAAACCGGTTTGCCAGGTTTGCCAATTAAGGGCCTCGTGAAAATAGCTAAGTGATTGTGCGCCTTGCCTTAGCTTATTTTCCCCACTGTTCGCAATGAGGAGGCCGGGGGTTCGAATCCCCTCTCGTCCACCATCTTTCAACGACCTCGAGCGTGCCAAACAGTCCTACCGCGGCACGCTCGGACTAAGTTCGCTACCGGATAGCTTCCGGTACCTCGTCATCCACCCGGAACGATATTGCCTAAGCGCCGCCTCATCGGTAAACACCAGCCGACTAATCCCGCCGTGGAAGCCGGTTAGCCATCCGGCGGTTATCGCATCGTGGCTCGAATCGAAATGCCAAGTGCGGCCACTTCTACGGGTAGCCTGTTTACACGGCCATGTGACCAGACCCCTCTGCTTGAATGGCATGATAGTAACTACGGAGCCGTTTGCGGGCGGGTGCCGAGCTCGAGGAGCCAGAGGGAGGAGCCGCCGTTGTTGTGGCAATAGGCGAGCCAGCGGCCATCGGGAGAAAGTTTCGGCTCTTCGAGGAACAGGCCGGCCTCGGGGAACTTGGTGACTTGCTGGAAGGGACCGCCGCCAGCCGGCATGCGGTAGATATTCAAGTGGTTGGGCTGAAGATAAATCCAACGTCCATCGGGAGAAAAAGAAACGTGGCGAATCCGGTCGTTACCGGTTGTTAAGCGTTGCTCCTCACCTCCGGCTGTGGCGCTCCTCCAAATCTGAACGTAGCCCCCCTGGTTGGAAGAATAGACATACCATTGACCATCGGGCGACCAGATCGGATCGTACTTGTCAGACGCCGAGAATGTAAGTTGGTGTTCCTGCCGACTTGCGACGTCCATTCTAAAAAGCTGCAAGAAACCGTCCTTGTTGTAAATGTAAAGCAGGTCTCGCCCGTCGGGCGAAAAAGGAGCGCCGCGCAGACCTGGTTTGGGAGCTACCACTTGCTCGGCAGTGCTCCCGTCCACAGCGGCGATCCATAGTGAGCCGCTTCCGTCGGGCTGGAAGCGTGTAACACTGAGCTGCCGGCCATCGGGAGACCAAAAAGGTATATTCACTCCCAGGTCGGCCTGTGGAAGTCTGAGACGGTTGCGGTGGCGAGTGGCAAGGTCGAGGATCCAAACTTCCTCATTCCTCAGGCGATTATCACCGAAGGCAATGCGACGCCCGTCGGGGGAGAACGAAGGATAGTGATCGCGCACTTCCCCAGGATTCAACTGCTCTTCTGAACCTGCGGGTGCGCCGCCTCCAGTTGCCAAAGGCAAGCGAGTTAGGTTGAGCGATTCTTGCCGTTCTGTTACAACGAGCTCTCGGCCGTTGAGGCTAATCGCAAGATCGCCCAAGACCCCAGTCATCACGCCGAGACTCCGGGGAGCACCCAAAATCCTGCCGTTGGATTCATTGAACACCACCGATTGAATTCTGGTTCCACCCATTCTCTCCTGTGTCGCGTAGTAGAGGTGTTTGCCGGAAGGATCCCACACAGGGGAAGCGCCCCGTAGTATTTCTTGCGGGGTTCCACCGGAGGTCGGCATCAGTAGAAGACGCTGATCCCAGGTCTCAAAGATGAACCATCCTCCTTGGCGGGAATACTGAAGTTTAATGATCTCCCACTTGGAGTCTCCGCCCGACAGAACGGTATGCGGCGCGCCTCCCTCGTCAGCAACTTCCAGAATGGAACGATGATCTTCCGCTCACTTACATAAGCAATCTTCTTTCCGTCGAGCGACCAAGCGGGGAAGTTCCCATCTTGCGCCAAGCGTCGAGCGGGTCCCCCCAGTGCCGGGGCCACCCAGATGTCGCCCCCGGAGGTGCGGTACTCGAAACCACTGGGAGGTGCGGTCTTGATGAGGCCAGTGCGTGAGGAACGTGTCGAGACGAATGCGATGGACGTGCCGTCGGGAGAGAAGGCCGGCTGGATGTCCTGGCCGGGATCATTAGTGATGTTCACTTCCTGCCCGCCTTCAATTCTTCGGACGTAGATCTCAAAGTTGCCAGAACGATTGGAGGAGAAGGCCAAGAGGCTTCCGTCTGGAGACCAGGTGGGCCATTCAGACAAACCCGATTCGTGAGTGAGCCTGGATACCTGAGTGACAATCGTTGCGTCATCGCGACTGTGCTGGCCAACCCGGAGCGCAAGCCAGGTCGCTGCGCCACCAAGGACGAAGAAGGCTAAGGCGATCAAGGCCAATCTTGAAAATCCGGTACTCGCGCCCTCTCTGCGCGACGCTTGCGGGATCTCCGTGGACGAAGATGCACCACTTCCCGTGACTGCCTGGAGGGCAAAACCCAAATCGCGGACGGATTGAAAGCGATCTGCGGGTTCTTTCTCGATACATCGGCGGACCACGCGATCTAATGCCGGGGAAATGCCTTGGACCGATTGCACGAGTTCGGGGGCATCGTCCTTCAGGAGGGCGCTCAGGGTATCCGCGGTCGTCCCACGAAGGAAGAAATTCTTGCCGGAAAGCATTTCATAAAGGATTACGCCGGAGGAAAAAATGTCCGAGCGCGAGTCCAGCGGCTTGCCGCGAACTTGCTCTGGCGACATGTAGCCCACCGTGCCGAGAACCACGCCAGGCGTTGAGCCCTGCGTAAGAGTGAGCGAGCCGGCATCCGCCCCCATTTCCTCCTTGCGGGTGAGTTTGGCGAGGCCAAAGTCGAGAATTTTTACGCGGCTGGCTTTGGTGATGAAAATGTTCTCTGGCTTCAGGTCGCGATGAATTATTCCTTTTTCATGGGCAGTCGCAAGGCCCTCCGCGATCTGCAAGGCGTAGTCCATACACTTGCGCACAGGGAGGGCGCCTTCACGCAGGTATCCGCGAAGGCTTTCGCCTTCGAGGAGTTCGGAGACGATGTAAGGAGTGCCATCTTGTTCACCGACGAAATGGATCGCCATGATGTTGGGGTGATTGAGGGCGGCGGCAGCTTGTGCTTCCTGGCGGAAGCGGCGCAGGCGATTGGCGTCCTGGACGCTACCGGGACGCAGAATTTTCAGAGCAACGTCACGTCCAAGCGCGGTGTCGCGAGCTCGATAGACTTCGCCCATTCCGCCCGCGCCAAGAACGGAAAGTATCTCGTAGGCCCCAAGCTTTGTGCCGGTAGTCAACACCATTGTTGGGCCGCATTATAGCCCCGGACCCGATGGACGTGTAGTCGTGGCACGTGACGGCGATCTCCTTCACAGCCGATTAGCGGCACCTGTCGAGATACTGCCTGGATCACGAGCACCTCTGAAGAACGCGATTAGGTAAGGGTTGCCGACGAGCCGCTCACTATCCGTAAACGCTACGGCGTTTGAGGAAATATCCCTTTCGTTCCTCCGGGCACGACAAGCCAGTGGCCTTCTCGTGTAAGGTGTTACGTAACCGTAGATCTCGAAAAAAGTGGAGCGACGATGAGAACGGAATTGCTGCGATTCAAGGGCGCTGTCGAGCGGGAGCCCGCCATCGATGCGTGGATGAAAGAGCACTCAGGTGAATTGGGATCCATCGCGCATCAGTGGTTTGAGGTGATGCGAGAATGCGGGGACGAAGTCCGGGAGCTTTTGCATGACGGCAGTCCGGTCGCATGTTTGGGAGATGCGCCCTTCGGGTACGTCAATGTATTCACTTCGCGCGTAAACGTGGGGTTCTTTCACGGCGCAGCGCTGCCCGATCCGGCCCGTTTGTTGCAAGGCACCGGCAAGTTCATGCGCCATGTGAAGCTGAGACCGGGAACGGCCACAAACGCCGCGGCGCTAAGCAGGCTGATCGATGCGGCGTACTCGGATATAAAGGCGCGCGTCGAAAACGGTTAGCTCACAGAAACGCCTCAAGAGGCCGAAGCGGATGTGAACCGCCAAACATGTCCCGTTACCGGGGAACGCTCGGTGATTCTGGAGCGTCCCTGGGACAACCCTGCTAGCCGCGTGACCGGCGAGCTGACAGCACTCGTTGGCGCGCGTGTGATGGGGGAACACCGCCATCCTGCTCTTGTGGAGCAATTCACCGTGCTGGAGGGGGCCTTAAGCATTTTTGAGATTTGGTGAACGAGAGGGGATTCGAACCCCCGGCCTCCTGGTTGCTTCCCGTACCCTTTTAGGGTACGCTTGACCCCGGAATGGGTACAATCGGCATTCTATCCGAAACCCTTTTTGGGCGTACTCGAGGCGCGGTGCTTTCCATTTTATATGGCCACGTGGGTAAAGGCTTCTATCTGCGGCAACTTGCCCGCCTCAGCAATATTGCCCTCGGGCCGGTGCAGCGCGAGATACGGCAACTGGTCGAAGCTGGCCTTGTCAGTAAGAAAACCATCGGGACGCAGACTCTCTACAGCGCCAACCGAGAGAGCCCAGTCTTCCGGGAGATCAAGGGCCTGGTTACGAAGACGGTCGGCATGCACGATGTTCTAGCGGAGGCGCTCAGTTCGCTGCAAGACGAGATCAATCTCGCCTTTGTCTATGGCTCCGTAGCCCGTTCGCGAGAGCGCGAACACAGCGACGTGGACGTGATGGTTGTCGGCAACGTGGACTTCGACGCCATCGTAGAAAAACTCCGCGACGCGGAGAAAACCTTGAACCGGGAAATCAATCCAACCGTATATTCTATTCGGGAGTTCAGCAAGAAGTTGCGAGGGAATTTCCTCAAGACGGTTTTGGCGGAAAAGAAGCTCTTCATCATCGGGGATGAGGATGACCTTAGAGACCTGGGTCAAAAACACCTGGCTTGAAAAGCGCGGCTCGGATCGCGAGGAAATCGGCCGCCTGCTCGCACTCGCGGATGGGCGTCTTGAAGACTATCGGCGCGCCACTGCGGGGAAGCTCTCTGCCGATGTTCAGTTGGGTTTGGCTTACGACGTGATTCGAATCTCTGCTACGGCGGCCCTGCGCGCCGCGGGATACCGAGTGGTACGAGGCGGCGGCGAACATTACCGAACCATCGAGGCTCTCGAGTTTTCGATCGATCCGCAGAAGAGGCTCATTCCGACGCTCGATAAGCTGCGTAAAAAGCGGAACACCGGATCGTATGATGATTTCGGGTTAGTCTCGCAAGGCGAAGCCGACAGCTGCGGCAATATGGCCGTCCGTGTTCGGAAAGAGGTCGAAGACTGGATTCGCAAGAACCATGCCGACAAAATCGGCTAGCTACAAAGCATTGACCGCAGCTGCAATGGTTGGATTATTCGCGATAGCGATTGCCTTCACTTTGGCAATGTACTGTGCGGCGACGCCGTGTTCGCGAAGTCCGGGGACGATGTAGCCGACGTATTCGACGTTAGTTCGTACCCCCGCCCTCGGGTGGATCACACGATAGGTGGTGGCGGCAAGCAGCTCGCCGTTCGCGGACTTCACGGTAATCGTGTGCCGAGCGTAGTTTGACCAGGGTTCATGCCGATGGGCCAGGTATTCTTCATCTGTGATGAGTACCAGCATTTCGCCACGGTAGGGGAGAACGAGCCGACCGGCGATGAAAAGTTCTTCAGTCTTTCGCGTCAACCGAAGTGCATCCCGATCATCGCCACGCAGAGCATCAGCTGGCTGAGGTCTTCATTGCCCGGTGAGACTTGGCGCACGCTTTTGCAGACCTTTCGTACAAAGATTTTCCTGGCCCTTTCGGATGACTTTTCCGCAAAGATTGCGAGCGAGCTTTGCGGTAAGGAAGACCAGCTCAAGATTGGCTATAACCTTTCCGAAACCGGCCACGACACCCACGTCAGTTTCCCCACCGGCAAGGCTCAGTCCAATAAGGTGAATCTCACAACGTCGAAGACCTACTACCAGCAGAGCGATTATCGCTTCGATATGAAGACGTTTACCGAGCTGCGCAACGCGCAGTCGGTGACGATTGCCTACGACGGACTCAATCCGATGCCGCCAATGTTCTGTTACCTCAAGCCCTATTTCAACGACCCAAACAAGTCTTATTTTCGGCAGGCAGCAGACGGGGAGTTGTGAACCAGAAAAAGAATTGCGTTTCGCTCGAGAATAAGCGTCCGACCGGATGTATCGCGAGGCAGAGGTTTTTGCATTTGGCTGATTCTGCTACACTCTCGGCGATTGCAATACCACGTCAGAGAAGAGGTAAGTCTCTGATGCGGCGGAAGTACCAGCAAGGACATGTATATCAAAAAGGTAGACAAAAATCCGATCCTTGGCTTCCCGAGCGGCCGGCCTACGTGCGATTCTGGCGCGACGTTCCAGGAGAAGCTGACCCAAGGCGCAAGCGCATCGCCTTGGGTATCTGCCGAACGCGCACGAGTGCCGAACGACGGGCCACAGAAAGGCTCGAACAACTCGGCATCAACTCAACGCAGCAATTCATCGAGGCAACAACTTCCATTAGCTTTCGCAAGCAAGGAGAGGTATGGCTAAAATCCCTCTCCGGACGGAAGCGCAATCCCTTGGAACAAACGACCACCGACACTCGGCGGTACGCCATGGACAAGTGGATCTACCCGTTCCTTGCGGGTCGCCACCTGGCCGACATCAACAATCGCACCCTGAAAGAGTTGGTTAAGAAAATGGCGCCACACCTCGCTGCCGCATCCATCCGAGACTATCTGGGCATCGTCAAGAGCGTGATGGCCTCGGCAATCAACAAAAACGGGGAAGAGTTGTTTCCGCGAAAGTGGAACGAGGAATACATCGACGCGCCTGTAATCGAAGATCAACGGCAACCAACTACAACCAGTAAAGGCGTTACAACCATTGTCGCCAAGGCGGAGGGGCAGTATCAAATGCTCTACGCGCTGCTCGCCGGCTGTGGGCCTCTTCGGGTCGGGGAAGCCCTAGGCCTCGAAATCGACAGGCATATCTTTCCGGACTGCCGAACACTGCACATCATCCAAAACGCCAAGCGTGGTGATATCCAGCAGCATCTTAAGACCAAGCACGGCAAACGTTACGTTGACCTGTGCACGCCGCTCGCGGCGAGGCTGCGGGACTTCATCGGCACGCGCACATCGGGGCTACTGTTCCAAACCTCGACCGGTGCCCAACTTCTCCAATCAAACACGCTCCAAGATAGTCTCCATCCGATTCTCAAATCCATGACGCACGTGCAGGGTGGGTTCAATATCTTCCGGCGCTAGCGTCTCTCGTACATCGACAAGTCGGATTGCCCGGAGGCGCTTAGACACTTTTGGTCCGGTCACGCTCCGCGACACGTCTCGGAGCGATACATAAAGCTCATGAACGATCGGCAGTATCGGTTAGATTGGGCTGAACGGCTGGGCACGGGATTCCATTCCGGGCTCAGTTGGGCTACCCTCGGCTACTCCGCGTTGTTCCAAAGATAGCGTAAATGTGCTGTAAGCTATTGAAAGCAGGAAAGTAGTTTGGTGGACGAGAGGGGATTCGAACCCCCGGCCTCCTCGTTGCGAACGAGGAAAAATCTAAGCTAAGGCTCGGTGCCACAGTCACTTAGATTTTTGAGGAGGCCCTGAATTGCCCCGCTCGCCCCGCCGACGGACCAGAGGATTTGCTCTGATACAAACGGGCTGACCAACGGCCATGCGTCAACTGCGTCCCCAGCCAGTTCGATTTGGGGGCCAGAATTGGACCGAACGTTTGCCAGTGCGCTTTGAGTGGCTGGCCGCAGCGGCATAATGGAAGGCACGCTAATCGCCGCCTCATCCTCGGAATGTGCGGCTGCGCGTATTCTTCTTCCTCGCTCACTTTTGTCCCGATGGATTTCCTGCGAAATGCCGGCTTCACCAGGCGTACATGTCCTCACAGAGAGCGGTTGTACTTGAACACGGTACTCGTGTACACTATCTACGTATGAAAAACATCACCCTCAGTGCGGACGAACAGTTGATCGAGCAGGCGCGCCTGTTGGCTAAATCCCGGCACAAGACGCTGAACGCCATGTTCCGTGAGTGGCTGGAACAGTTTACAGCACATAGCGGCGGCGCGCAGGAGTTCGACGCGTTGATGAAACGCCTAAAGCATGTTCAGGCCGGCAGCCGCTTCAGCCGGGACGAGATGAATGAGCGGTAGGTTCTTTCTCGATACAAACATCTTTGTGTATTCCTTCGACGCGAGTGCGCCAAAGAAAGCAGCGCAAGCGACGAAGCTGATCAGAAGGGGAATCGACACGCGCGGCGGAATTGTCAGCTATCAAGTGGTGCAGGAGTTCTTCAATGTTGCGTTGCGCCGCTTTGCGAAGCCCATGAGCAGCCTAGACGCAGAACAGTATTTGTCGACCACGTTTCGTCCACTCCTGGCGGTGCATTCCTCGCCGGCTCTGTATGGAGAAGCACTGCGGATTGGAGCCAGGTTTCGGTTGGCTTGGTACGATTCGCTGATTGTCGCCTCAGCGATCGAAGGTCAGTGTGACGTTCTTTACAGTGAAGACTTTCAGGATGGGCAGAAGATTGGAAGCGTGATTATCTCCAACCCTTTCACTTAACAGAATGACGTTCTTGGCCGAACGCTCCTAGCGGCACGGCGATCCGCGCCAGGTTGAGCTTGGACGTATGGTGCCGGGGGGCCCGGTTTGCACGGTTCGCGCCACCGAATTCTCGCTCCCGGTGGCCGAGTGCGCTTCAGCCAGAGGACCGCTTTCGAGGACGACCGTGAACTTCAGCCGGAATACGCCATCTTCGGAACGGCGAGCGAGATCTGGCGTTATGCGATCTCGACTGGCTTTCCACTGGCGCGTAGTGGTTTGCCAGCCAGGGTCATCGTGGCGGCTCTAGCCCTCAGTCCTAAGCATCAAAAAACTGCGATTGAGAATCTGCAGAGGAAGCGCCGAAGTCAGGGATGAACTCGGGAGTTTTTGCCTGACCGAGGTGCCGGACTCTGAACGGATGTAGGCGGAATACGCCGACAAAGGAAAGGGGTTTGTCATTGGGTTCGATACGGGGCACCCCGATTTCATCGCGCAGTTGATGCCTCGAGGGCGCCTGGGAAAGATGGAATACAGCGACGAGCCGTTCGGCAGCGCGCTCGGGGCGATGGGGGAGCACGGCGGGGGGGTGATGTTCCGGAAAGGCTGAAGTATTCGTTCGAGAACGAGTGGCGGATCGTTCGCCTCCTGAAGAGGCTGGAGGACATAGGCGGTGGTGTTTCCGTCTCGCCGTTCGACCCCGCTAGCGTCTGCCGCGTAATCATTCGCCCGACTGCTTCCGTTGAGGCGGAGCTGCGACGATGTATCGCGAGCGACGAGCGCTACACGCATGTACAGTTAGAAGTACAGGAACCAGGCCCGAGCGATTCAGTAACAGTCTGATCCCGGCCACTTCGCGTCAATCCGCTCCAGCATGAATGCCGCGTTGCTTCGACGCCAGCGGAGGCGCTTTGATTGGAGTTGTCAGTTCTTCAGGCACTCGGCCATCGCTCCGGCTTATCGGGTGCCTGCAGCAAGAAATCGCCGTAAACCCAAATTCGGGCACGATCATATAATTCCGTCAAAGGCTTCTTGGGACGACTGTCTTTGTCCCAAGACTGCAAATGGGAATCCAGTTCACAAAAATCCATCTGATCGACCCCTTCGGCAAGGAGTTCTTCCGCTCGAACGAGAATTGCCGCCAGAATTGCCTGATCAAATGGCTGAAGGTCCAACTTCGCATGGGAAAGAGCAGCACAACGTTCCAGCATGGGCTGGCTCAGGTTGAAGGTTTGGACTCCGTTCGCCACCTTTAGATTTTCCAGTTCCTCATCGAGTTTTTCGAGGTCCGCCGTGACGCGTCCTTCCATCTGGTCGAGGACACGCCTGGCCGCTTCCTCGTCGTTCGCATCGACAAATTTGTTGTCCCTGGCCCACAAGAGGAACTGTCGAACGCGATCAGCTTCATTCCTCGATTGAAAGCGTTCGAAGATAGGTCGTCTCGTTTCCGAGATAGAGATTGTCGGTAGATAGAGCTTCAACTCTCCCGACGCGGCTCGATTGAGGAACTCCAAAGCAGCTGGGATTTTGTGGTGTGCGGACGCAGCACAGGCCACGACCCAGTTTGTTCGACGAAAACGTGGCGCATTTAGTGAGAGTTCAGTGACTCGCGGGGACCCGTAGAACGGACGACGCCTTGTGTCACTGCAGGAACGACGTAGTCGGCCAGAGCTTCTCGGGTCTCTTTCGGAAACTCTTTGAGGTGAGCTGAGGGCGAGGTGCCGAGTTGTTCGAGCCAGGATTTCACCACCTCTTCAAATCGAAGTCCGAGCTGTGGCTCTCTTGAGCCGTGATGAGGTACTCTAAAAATGTCCCAGCTACTTGGGGACGGGAAGGAGCCGACACGTTTGACTGAGCTTTCGGAGTGCTCTGTATACGTGTCCCGAAAGACTTCGATCACATCCGGCGTAACCAACAGACCAATGGGACATTTCATATGAAGCATGTAGGTCTTCAATTGAGACTCGTCATTCTGACGCAAGGAAGAGAGTCTCGTCTCCGCTGCGAGCAAAATTCTCCGGGGTGTCCTCGCCCATCACGATGATGTCTGGTGAAAAAGGCATATTTGTGTGTTCGCCTTTAGTATGCCAGAAAACGTCTCCTTTTAGGTTTCTGGGCTCACCTGCCTGAGTCTTCTTCGATCTTGGTGTCCCTGAACCTCCCGAAAATTCGGAGCAGCCCAAGGGTCGAAGTTATTCTTCCAAATGAACCGCAAAGGTCGATGGGCTTGCGGACCCTGCTTGAATCTGGTGAACCAAATTCGCTGTGATGCGAACGTGCGCGAGTGATAGTAATCGAAATAAGAAGTGAGAGCGTCGTAGAGAGGTTTCATGGAACACGATCATGTGATCGAGGCATTCGCGACGAACGGAGCCAATCACCCGCTCGATATAGGCTCGCTGCCAAAGCGAGCGCGGTGCCGACAGGACTTCGCAAATGCCCATGTCTCGCACGTGTTCTCGGAAGTCATCGCCAAGGATCGCATCGCGGTCGCGCAGGAGGTAGCGCGGGAGTTGGGCAAAGGGAAATGCCTCGCGCAGTTGCTGTCCGGTCCAATCTGCGGTCGGGTGGGCGGTCACATTGAAGTGCAAGATGCGACACCGGTCATGGGCCAACACCAGAAATACGTAAAGGACCTGGAACCGGATGGTGGGCACGGTGAAGAAGTCGGTCGAGACCAGCTGCTGGGCATGGTTCTCCAGGAAGGTGCGCCAAGTCTGAGACGGCGGTTTGCGGCAGCGCAAAGACACCTATGGCCCGGAGAAAATCCAACAAATCATCGACACGACCCTGCAGTCCAAACCCCGGGGCGGAACGCAGTGGAGCTGCCGCTCCTTGGCCAAGCGCTTGGGGGTTAGTAAGTCGACGGTGAACAACGTCTGGCGAAGCCACAATTTGAAGCCGCATCGTGTGAAAACCTTTAGGCTCTCCCGCGATCCTCACTTTCTAGAGAAATTAACCGACGTGGTTGGTCTTTATCTGAATCCACCCGACCAGGCGATCGTGTTGTGCGTGGACGAAAAGAGCCAAATTCAAGCTTTGGATCGTACGCAACCCGGCTTGCCGATGAAGAAGGGGCGCTGCGGGACGATGACGCACGACTACAAACGCCACGGGACGACCTCCCTGTTCGCGGCCCTGGAACTAACGCAAGGGAAAGTCGTGGGCGAGTGTTACCAGGGGCATCGACATCAGGAATTCCTAAGCTTTCTCCGCCGCTTAGACAAAGAGTTTCCCGGCCAGATTCCCTTACACCTGGTGATGGACAACTACCACAAGAAAGAAGAGGTCCAGGCCTGGCTGAAAAAGCACCCTCGTTTCGTGCTTCATTTTGTGCCTACCAGTTCTAGCTGGCTGAACCTGGTGGAACGCTGGTTTAGCGAGCTCTCGCGGCAATGTATTCGTCGCGGTGCATTCTTCAGCGTCGGCGACCTGAAAAAAGCAATCCGAGAGTTTCTCGCTAGCTGGAATGAGGACCCCAAACCTTTTGTCTGGACCGCTACCGTGGAATCCATCATGGAAAAACTGTCTCGCTGCCGACAAACTCTGGAGAAGATTCAGCCCGGCTGCACCCTGCCACCGAGCAGAAAGAAGGAACAATAAGTTGTCCACTTATATCGCGGACACTACACTACTGCGCTTCTTGTTGGTAGAGGCTGCCCAGACGGCAGCACGAATCAACCCGGAGTGGAGACGACGCTACATTCGCTTGGCGGTTCGTCGGCACAAGAGCATTGCTAAGGTTGCGATGGGGCGTCGTCTGGCGGTTCGCTTTTACTGGATGTCCCCAGGTCGGATTCGCGTTTCCGGTTGGACGGCCGTCAGGGCTCTTCTCCAGTCGAACCACTTTGACCAAAAGACCAGCCCAACCCGGGCCCGCTGACGGCTGGCTGTGGTCGCCCTGGATTGCGGCTTCGCTCCCGGAATTTCTGAAACCGGCTCGGGCTTTGGGGGTCTTAGGGCCTTTACGGCTGTTCCAAATCTTGCCATTCAACAGTGCAAACGTATAGGTGTTCTGAGGATTGTTTACAAGGTCTTAACATACAGTTTGACTTGGCGCAGACACACACGAGTACCACCTCAGCTATTGTAGGCGCAGCGACGATTGGACTTCATTGAGTTTGACGAAGGCAGATTGCATGACGGAGGAAGTAGTTGCGAACCGTGGTTTTGCCGCCAGCCGTTAGTCACCACGCCGTTTCCCCGCCGAGCTAATCCCTTTCTATCCAGCTCGATCATGCAAGTCAGACAGGAGCCGCAAGCGCTATGAACGAAGTTGGGGCTGGGCAGAATGAACCGGGAACGCCGAGCGTGCCACGCCGCAATTTCTGTGTGGCAGCCATTGGCGCTCTTGGGAGCCTTATTGCAGCAGCCATGGCGTTGCCGGCTTTGATGTACCTGCTGCTTCCCCCACGCCTGCGCGGCCAGGGCGAGTGGGTCGAGGTCGGCGACATCTCACAGCTTCCCGCCGGCGCTCCGGTGAAAATGACGTTCCGCCGAATGCGAGTGGATGGCTGGAAGGTGTTGACCGAAGACAACACGGCATGGGTGGTGAGGTCCAGCAACCTCCAGGTGTTCGCCTTCGGTCCGCAGTGCACGCACCTCGGCTGTGCCTACCACTGGGACA
>Ga0209577_10000600_pt1 | contig 35903 bp, 35 predicted proteins | sample GraSoiAngelo_109_FD_185874 | JGI IMG/M metagenome (GOLD analysis project Ga0209577, IMG submission 185874) | Grasslands soil microbial communities from the Angelo Coastal Reserve, California, USA - 14_0903_12_20cm (SPAdes) (version 2) | ecosystem: Environmental > Terrestrial > Soil > Grasslands... | reverse complement strand
TCCTTTCCCATTGTGTCCTGACTCTCGACGATTTTCATGAGGTTTCGCGGGCCGCAAGGCCCTGAATAGACAGGCTCTGAAGGCCAAAATACAGTCCTCACGGTATGGACGGGGGTCGGCCCGCGCTATACGTTTTCCTTTATAGGCGTAAGGAGATGGGGCCCGCGTGAAGAGCAGAGAAAAGGGACTGGGTCGCGCCGGTAGTCTGCCTGGCTGCTTCATCTTTCGTTTCAAAACCCAGTCGTAATTGCTGGCAGTGACCTTCCGAGTGAAACTAATATCCAAAGCCAGGGCTATGATCGGGCCTCCATCTTACCCAGCGAAGGCAGTTCCGGGGGAGAGTCTGGTGCGCTTCTTGAGTGTTCGGCTAATCGTCTCGCTGATTATTGCCGTGGCTGGAGTGTCGCTGCTCTTCTCGTACCACCAGGTGGCCGTAGAGAAACGGGGTCTGAAGCGGGATCTGTCCAAGCGCGCCGAAGTCCTGGCAGAGAGTCTGCAGGATAGTGTCGAGCCTCTTCTGGAGAGGAGATCACACAAACCTTTGCAACGCATCGTGGAACGGTTTGGAAACCGCGAACACCTAACCGGGGTAGCCATCTACGGCGATCACAGCGAGGTGCTAGCAGCCTCTTCCGCCATTCCTGCCGAGCTCATGAGCCAGATTTCGGTGGTTAAAGAGGCGATTGTCAGCAATGGGGGGCGCGGGGATTTTGTGAAGCTCGGTTCCACGCCCGTGCACGTCTATGCGCTGCCCCTCCATGTAAACGAGAAAGTGACGGGTGCTTTAGCCATTGTTCACGACACCTCGTACATTGAGACTCGAGGCGAGCGGGTTTGGCGGGACAGTTTTCTTCGGGTGCTTGCCGAAGGCGCGTTCATTGTCCTGATCACGCTGGTCATTATCCGGCTCAGCGTGGAAGGTCCGATTGCGAAGACGGCACAATGGATTCGATCGCTGCGGACAGGGAGAACTGTACCCAGGCCGGAGCATACGGACTTGGAGCTATTCCGACCGCTCACCAAAGAGGTGACCAACCTGGCGGCTAGCCTGGAAGCGGCGCGGGCTGCGGCAGAACAGGAAGCGCAACTCCGGGAAGCAGGACAATCGCTATGGACGGCGGAGAGACTATCGGTCCACGTGCGCAACAAGCTGAAAGGTTCACGGCTGTTTGTAGTATCCAATCGTGAGCCTTACCAGCATTTGCGAAAAGGAAAGTCCCTGGAGGTAGTAATCCCCCCGAGCGGGTTGGTTACTGCGATGGAGCCTATCCTCAGAGCGTGTGACGGGACCTGGGTAGCGCACGGCAGCGGAGATGCGGATCGCGAAGTAGTGGATGCCAACGATTCATTGCGAGTGCCACCGGAAGAGCACAAATACACGTTACGACGCGTGTGGCTGACTAAAGAAGAAGAAGAGGGTTACTACTTCGGGTTTTCCAACGAAGGGTTGTGGCCGCTGTGCCATATCGCGCACACGCGCCCCATTTTTCGAGCGGGAGATTGGGAGGCTTACCGCAAGGCCAACGAGAAATTTTGCGCGGCGGCATTGGAGGCGATGGCCGACACTGAGTATCCAGTGATCCTGGTGCAAGATTACCACTTTGCCCTGCTACCGCGTTTGATAAAGCAAAAGCGGCCGGAAGCCAGGGTGGCAATTTTCTGGCATATTCCGTGGCCCAATCCGGAGGCATTCGGTATCTGCCCTTGGCAGAGTGAACTGCTGGATGGGCTGCTGGGAGCTGATTTGATCGGCTTCCACATTCAATCCCACTGTGACAACTTCCTCGAAACCGTGGACCGCGCGCTGGAGTGCCGGCTGGATCGGGAGCACTCGGCCGTGAACCGGAAAGGGCACCTGACCTACGTCAAGCCGTTTCCTATCAGCGTGGTTTTTGAGGATGCCGGCAGAATTGCCGTGGAAGACGAACAAGACAACAGCGTGGTCCGGGCGGCGGTTCTGAGAGAGCTGGGTGTGGAGGCTCTTTTTCTGGGTGTGGGGGTGGACCGTGTTGACTACACCAAGGGAATCCTGGAGCGATTTGCGGCCATTGAGCGATTCCTGGAGAAATACGCGGTGTATCGCGGGCAATTTTCCTTCATCCAGGTGGCCGCGCCCAGCCGGACCCATATCAAACGCTATTACGACCTGCTCAACGAAGTGGAAGCTGAGGCCGAACGCATCAACTGGCGTTTTCAAACCGGCAAATGGAAGCCGATCGTCTTTCTGAAGCGCCAGCATAGCCATCAGGAAGTCCGACGATTTTATCGAGCAACGGACTTGTGTCTGGTTACATCCTTACATGATGGAATGAACCTGGTAGCGAAGGAATTCGTGGCGAGCCGGGACGACGAGCAGGGAATGCTGGTGCTCAGTCAATTTGCCGGCGCCTCGCGAGAGCTGCGGGATGCGGTGGTGGTTAATCCGTATAACACCGAGCAGACCTCGGAAGCTATTCGGTACTGCCTAGAGATGGACCCGGCGCAGCGGAGCGCCCGCATGCGGCGGTTGCGGCAGGTGGTAAAAGAACAGAACGTGTACCGCTGGGCGGGCGATCTCATTTCGCAACTTTGTGACATACGGCCCGAACAGCGCCTGCCGAGTGCGGAAAAGGTAACCGATCACAGCGCTGCCTGAAGTTGTTATGCCAAGTCAATCCTCTTCAGCGCAAACACCACGCGAACCATCGGAACCCCGCTGGGCGCAAACGCCTTTTTACTTCAACTCAGCCGAGCATCTGCTGAGGATCGAACGGGAACGGGCCAGTACGCTGGGCGAGTTGCTGGCGGCAATCAAAACCTGCTCGGATGCTTCGATCTTCCAGCACACGTTCCGAACGCTCCAGGAGCACCACTTTATCCAGGAAGGCTATTCCAACGACTTTGCGCATTGGACGTTTTTCGCCTGCAACGAGAATGGCCTGGCAGAACGGCTGTCGGGCGTGGATGTCTGCGAATTCATTTCCCTTCAGGCGCTCCGCAGCCGGTTGATAGAAATCATGGAAGAGTACTTGGGGCAGCAGCCCACGATAAAGGACCGGATGGCGCTGGAGCCATTTTATTTCTGTGCCTCGACCAGCGTGGTGGTTCCCACCGCGTTTGTAGCGCGCAACATGGCTGAATTCGCAGAGGCACTGGAGCAAATCAGTGTGCACTGCGTCCATTATCATTTTATAGAAGCTCGTTTACGGCTGAAGCTGAACTCCAACGATTTCTCGATGTGGGTGGAAGAGCAAATGGGCCTCAAACGAACAGCCGAGTTAATCAACCGAATCGATATTTATACCTCGACTCTGCAGGGAGTGCGCAACCGGATTTTGCGCATTGTCGAAACCGCACTGGCCTGACAGGAGGGCCGTAAGAAATGGAACCGCAGAATAGGGAGCAGAGTACTGCTCTTTCCGAAGGAGCAAGCAACGGGTCGAACGGCGAGGGGAAGCAGCCTTCGTCCGTGCTGGCCCCGACAGAAGCTCCCCCCCGGGATCGGCGCAAGAAGCCAAGGATTCGAGAGACCCCACCCACGCCCCCGCCTCCTCCCAGACTGGACGACTACGAGCCGCTGATTGGGAAGGCGGAATTGGACGAACTCCGCTTTCTGGCGCAGGCATTGCACGGCAAAACCGTCAAGATGGTGAACTCGACCGCGGTCGGGGGTGGAGTCGCGGAAATTCTGAACCGCCTGACTCCATTGCTAACGGAGCTGGAAGTGGCGACGCACTGGGACGTGATTACCGGCGGGAACGATTTCTTTGAGGTCACCAAGGCGTTTCACAATGCCTTGCATGGCGGCGCCTACCAATTGACCAATGAAGCGCGCGAAATTTTTCTCTTACATAATGAACAGAACCGGGCGCGGATGCGGTTCGACGAGGACGTCATCATATTGCACGATCCGCAACCGGCGGCACTCATAAAGTCCAAGACTGATAACCACCAGCGCTGGATATGGCGATGTCACATTGATCTTTCCAATCCCCATCCTGAAGTATGGGGATTTCTGCGTCCTTTGGTCGAGCAGCACGATGCAGCTATTTTTTCTTCCCAGGCTTTTGCGCGGCAGCTATCCATCCCGCAATATTTGTTTTATCCCTGCATCGATCCGCTCTCAGAAAAGAACAAGCAGCTCGATGCGAGTTTTATCCAGCAGGTCTGTGATGATTTCGGCATCGACCGTTCACGACCAATCCTGACCCAGATTTCGCGTTTCGACCGCCTGAAAGACCCCTTGGGTGTGATTCAGGCGTACCAGCTGGCGAAGAAGTATGCGGACTGCCAGCTGGTTTTGGCCGGTGGCAGCGCTACGGATGATCCCGAGGGAGCCGTGGTTTTGGCGGAAGTAATGCAGGCCGCTGGTGATGATCCCGACATCATTGTGCTGAATCTGCCCCCCTGGTCCGGGCTGGAGATTAACGCCCTGCAAAGCGCCTCCACGATCATAATTCAAAAATCGCTAAAAGAAGGATTCGGTCTCACGGTGACTGAGGCGCTCTGGAAAGGGAAGCCGACCATCGGAAGTGCGGTGGGAGGAATTCCCAACCAGGTGATCCACAAATTGACCGGCGCCCTGGTGCATTCCGTGGAAGGATGCGCGTACCAGATCCGGTACCTGCTTACCCATCCCGAGTTTGCCGAGCAACTGGGCAAGAACGGGCGCGAGCACGTGAAGGAGAATTTCCTGATTACCTCCAATGTAAAGCGCTGGCTTCTGTTGTTCCAGATCATGATGGGGATTGCGCGGCAGTGAGAGGATCGCTTGGAAATGCCGCGGCGGCACCCGTTGCGAGGAGGCAAGAAACCCATATTCCTCGACCCGGCGAAGCCGAGTCGGAATGACAAGAAATTCAAACCTAATAAATAAGGTCCTCTAAAAAGAGGACCTTTTCGCATGTTCGCATGACGGTCGGTGACTAAAGCGAGGGCTGCACTACGTGCACGATGTTATTGCGGACGGCATAGAGGACCAGATCGCTGACCGAATGGAGTTCCAGCTTGCGCATGATGTTGGAGCGGTGGGTCTCGGCGGTCTTCACGCTCAATCCGAGCGCGACGGCGACTTCTTTGGTGCTCTTGCCCTCAGCTAGCAGTTGCACAATTTCACGCTCGCGAGGGGTGAGACGGCTTCGGCTGGGAGAAACCGGAGGCGCACCCGGGGTGCCGTTCTTCAGATAGCCCTCCAGGACCATAGCGGCGACTTTAGACGTGAAATAGGTTTTGTCTCTTCGCAGAGCTTCGACGGCGGCCACCAGATCCCGCGCTGCATCCGACTTCAACAGAAAGCCCCGGGCACCGGCGTTCAACACCTCACGAACGACTTGATCGGAGTCATGCAAGGTGAGGATCAGCACCTTGGTCTGAGGATTTGATTTGAGTATCTGGCGCGTGGCTTCCAGGCCGTTCAGGCTAGGCATGCCAATGTCGAGAATTACCACGTCCGGCTTGAGTTTCTGGGCCTTTTCCAGGGCCTCGCGGCCGTCGTTGGCCTCGCCGCAGATTTCCCAATCGGGCTGCGCCTGCAGAAGTGCGCACAAGCCCCGCCGTACGACTTCATGGTCATCCGCTACGAGTATTCGGAATGACATGCGATTACCTCCACCTTCGCTTAAGGGTAAGAACTGATTTCAAGCCCCAAGCATTAACTGTGCCAGACTGAAACCCTGCGTAAAACCGCGGTTGGAAAGTCCCACCAGCTTACCGCGGTGTAAATCTTACCCCAGGAATGTAAATCACTCTCTAAATTGTACCCGCACAGAAGCATCCTGTGCGAGTAGCTTAAGAGGCACCCTCTCAGCTGCAAAATGAACTCAAAAGGTATCACTCTAGCAAGTGGTTGGCAGCCGTACATCGGTAGCATTGAGTAGCTTTTTGCGAAATTTGCTGTAGTGAGAAAAATCAGCAGTCGTGGAATTCCCGGGGGGCGGGAAGAGGCCGATTGGCCGTCCCCGTGTCTGACTCCAAGGGAATCAGCCGCAGGCCGGAAGCCGGTTCCAGAGTGAGAGCCATGGTGGCTGCGCACTGGGGGCATAGCCAGAAATGAGCGGTTTCTCGGCGCGGGGTCTCATCAAAATCTTCGCTGGTATCGTCAGTAGCCGAAACCGAGATCGAGACAATCTCGAACTGGAAGAGCCGTCCTTCGGACAAGGAGGTAAGAGGTTTAGCACAGGTCGGATTGGCGCATTGCGAGAGCATTGGCGCGGCCCCTCAGACCGCGTAGCAGATGACCAATGTGGCGAAAGTATAGAGCTATTGGAAAATCACACCCAATCGGGTGAGTACTGTATTTTTGCTTCGTAACGTTCAGGTTAAAGACGCGCGGATAGGACACGCGGTCATTGGTTCGGAGACTTAGAACCCCGGCTGAAGAATTAGGCAGTTGACCGATAGAAAGCTCGAGTCATCTCAAAGTCGAAGTGAGGAGGGCTAGAGATGCCGGGGAAGAATTCCGATATCCAGCTGCCGGTTTCCGCCTTGATCCCTCCGAATGCTACCCTTCCCACGCTGCGCGAGGCTGCTGCCAAGTGCCAGGGGTGCGATCTCTGGAAGAAGGCTACGCAGACGGTATTCGGGGAAGGCAGCGGGAACGCTAAGGTCGTGTTGGTCGGTGAACAGCCGGGGGACCGCGAGGACAGGGAAGGCAGACCTTTCGCTGGCCCGGCGGGGCGGATCCTTGATGTCGCACTAAGGGAAGTCGGAATCGACCGGTCGGATGTTTATGTGACCAACGTAGTGAAGCATTTTCGCTGGCAAGGAGCGGCGCCCGGCAAGCGCCGTATCCACAAAAAGCCCCGTGCTTCCGAGATCAATGCGTGCCGCCCCTGGCTGGACGCGGAGCTGGCCGTCGTCCGGCCGCAGGTCTTGCTATGCCTGGGTGCTACCGCCGCACAAGCGCTCTTAGGAAGACACGTCAGCGTGAACCAGGACCGTGGGAGATTTGTCGAAAGTTCCCTTGCGCCGCATGTCATGGCCACCGTGCACCCGTCCTCCGTCCTTCGCTCGCCCGATTCCGCAACCCGCCATGCCGAGATGAAGCGCTTCGTTCAGGATCTTAAGCGGATTGCCGATCTGCTGCAGGAAGAGCGCGCAGCCGCCTGATCGAACATAGTCCACACCTGCGTTCCATTGAGATCTGGAAGGCATCGGGCAGTGTGGGCACGGAATCCAAGAGAAGACCCAGGAGACCAGCCAATGGCAGAAAAAGTGAAAAAACTCAATCTCCAGCGTGACTATAAGAAATATCTGTATTTCATTGATGGCAATGGAAATGTTTGCCAGAAGTCAAAGTTGGGGGAGGGCGGTTCCGAGATTCTGGTCAGCAATGCCGTGCAGCGGGACAACAAGTACCTGTATTTCATCGACAAAGATGGCGACGTTGCCCGTTCACAGCGCTCCTCGGGCCGTAAGAACGCGGCATGAAAAGGAGAACATCATGGAGAGGGGGAAGATTAAGAAAGAGGGCAGATGCTGGGTCCCTTTTCAGGTCCCCAAACATCTGCCTATCGGGTCACAAGGAGGATTCCTCTCTTAAATACGCCAGTTAGGCTCCCCAAAAAATCGGGCGCGTCCTGTATGCGGCAAGGAACATTCCTGTAGCAAAGTGGGGCAGACAGGTTCTGTTCTAGGACGGTGGTCTCGGCAAGGTGCACGCGATTAAAGGGCACAAGCAGTGCTCCTAGTCCAACCCTCCGGTTAGGGGTGTCATCTTGATGATGATCAACGAGGCCCCGTGAGAACTCCCCGACAAAGAAAATTCCGTCACAGCCTAGCCGCCGGTACAACGATCAGTAGCCTGGCTCTGCTGGGTGCGGCTTTGGCAACGAAGGGACTGCTGCGGCGCAGTCGGAACTACCCTCTGCGCGGCAAGACCGTTCTCATAACTGGTGGATCGAGGGGTCTGGGGCTGGCCTTAGCTCGTGAGTTCGCGCGGCGTGGAGCGCGAGTGGCCATTTGCGCACCGGATCAGCAGGAAGTTGGAGCGGGCAGAAGCCGATTTACGGTCGCGCGGAGCAGAAGTGCTCGCGCTCGTTTGTGACGTCGTGGTGCGAGAGCAAGTGGAGCGAATAGTGCAGGCGGTGCGTGTCCGCCTTTGGGGGCCATAGATATTAGGGATAACGTTTACGTCACAACCGTTTACCCCGGGGTCATAGGAACCGGTAGCCCCCGTAATGCAACGTTCAAAAGTAAGCAGCGCGCAGAATACGCTTGCTTCACCATCGGCGGTGCGCCGGATTGTGTCTGCTTGCGAGCCTGGACAGGGCCGCGTCGTTCTTTCGGTTCCAGCGAAGCTGGCATCAAAGGGCACGCATGTTTCCCGAGATAAGTCTGTCGCTGCTTGCACTCGCTGATCGTTTTCGACCAGGGCAGGAGGAATTGGCAACGATCGAGCAAGAGGCCAGCGAGAGTTTCTCATCCGTTTCTCCATCATGGTCACGGTTCTGGATGAGCGAGCCGCGCGACGAACAACCAAGTCGCTTAAGAAGTTGCTGCAGAAGCAACGGCAGCAAAACAAAAACCCAAATAACCGAGAACTGGCTTCAAGAAGGTTTCGGGCACGGAGGCGGAACACACCGGCGGACAATTCCGCGAGGTTGCCGATTCTGGGCGGCACCGTCGGACAGGGTACTGAAAGCTCGCACTGTTTAGAGGCAGCGGCTAAAGCCGCACATGTTTTGAGCGTTGTGCGGCACGCCCTTCGACCTCGCTCAGGGCAGGCTCTAAAGGCCTGCCCTGATACGAAAGACGTGCCCGGGTATGAATCGGGCGCGTTCTGCCGATTCTGAGTCCACGCTGTCCTCGAGGCGACTTAAGAAACCAGCTCAGAAATTAGAGGAGGTTATGAGTTCCAGCATTGAGAAACCTGTAGCACAGAAAAACTATGCTGTCGGTGAGCCGAATGGCCGCTGTCGAATGCGGCGCGCGCGCAAGGCGGTTTCACTGATCAGCGGGGTAGGACTTGCCATTTTCGGAATCTCGCGACGCTCATGGACGGGAGCAGCGCTTGCCAGCGCAGGTGGGTACATTGTCTATCGCGGCATCAAGGACAGAACCAATGGAATAACCAATATTATTGAGGTGAGTTACACGATTAATCGCAGCGCAGAAGAGATTTATCGGTTTCTGCGCCACTGGGAAAACATTCTCCGATTAGTGCCCAATCTAGTCAACGTACACGATCGAGGGCCCGGCCTCGCGCTGATTTTCGGAGGAAGGTTCGGAGAATTCGAGATAAGAACTCAACCCATCGATCAACGCGAGAATCAGTTTGTCGCTTGGGAGTCGATGGCAGATTCTGCATTTCAGCATCGAGGCTCTTTGGAGTTGCGCGAGGCACCGGGAAAGCGAGGGACGGAAGTCACTCTCGCATTCGGATACCAGTTGCCGGGTGGCGGTTTGGGAAGAGGCTTGACGGCGGTTTTTGGTGAGCATCCGGAACAGCAGGTCAGAGAAGGGTTACGGCGGCTGAAACAGCTGATGGAGACGGGCGAAATCGCTACCACGGCAGGCCAGCCGACGGGGCGCCGAGGAATCAAAGGCAGAATTCTCGAAAGCCTATATCGCGAAAAGATGCCGCCTCAGGGGGTGGAGCGCTCGGCTCGACAACCCATGATAGTGGGAGACTGACAACGAAGCTTTTGACTTATTTTATAGGAGACATGTGGTGAAAGCACTGTGTTGGCAAGGTAAGAATAATGTGCAGGTAGAAACTGTAAACGATCCAGGAATCCTTAATCCCCGCGACGCGATTGTCAGGATTACGCGCAGTGCAATCTGCGGCTCCGATCTTCACTTATACGACGGGTACATTCCAACCATGGAGCCTGGGGACATCCTCGGCCATGAATTCATGGGCGAGGTGGTGGAGATCGGAAGTGGGGTAAAAAATCTCAAGAAAGGCGATCGGGTGGTGGTGCCCTTTACCATCGCATGCGGAACTTGTTTTTTTTGCCAGCAGCAACTGTGGTCGTCGTGCGATAACTCCAACCCCAATGCATGGATCGCGGAAAGAATGTACGGATTTTCCGGTTCGGGGCTATTCGGATATTCCCACATGCTGGGAGGTTACGCGGGAGGCCAGGCGCAGTACGCGCGTGTGCCTTTCGCGGATGTGGGACCGATCAAGATCCCGGAGGAGCTGAACGACGAACAAGTCCTGTTTCTGTCGGACATTTTCCCGACCGGATACATGGCCGCGGAGAACTGCGACATCAAACCGGGCGATGTGATTGCCGTCTGGGGTTGCGGCCCGGTGGGGCAGTTCGCCATCCGCAGTGCCTTCCTTCTCGGAGCAGAGCGCGTGATTGCGATCGACCGCTTTCCCGAACGTCTGCAGATGGCAGGGGCAGGGAACGCGGAGATGATTAACTATGAAGAAGTGGATGATGTCATCGAAGTGCTGAAATATCTCACGGGCGGGCGGGGTCCAGACGCATGCATTGATGCGGTGGGCATGGAAGCCCACGGTCACGGGATGTTCTCCGTTTATGACTCGGCCAAACTGGCGCTCAGACTTTCTTTTGATCGGCCAACTGCACTGCGCGAGGCGATTCAGGCTTGCCGGAAGGGCGGAGTGCTGTCAATTCCGGGAGTGTACGGAGGATGGCTCGACAAGGTCCCATTTGGAGCGATATTCGGAAAAGGGCTGATGGTTCGCACTGGACAAACGCACGTGCATAAATATCTGAAGCCTCTGCTGGAGAGGGTGCAGCGCAGGGAGATCGATCCCTCTTTTGTCATTACCCATCGCGTGAGCCTTCAGGACGGGCCCGAGGCTTACGACATGTTCAAGAAGAAACAGAACCAGTGCGTCAAAGTGGTGCTGGATCCTTGGAAAGAAGCGAGAGCGGCCTGAATGCTGTTCCGGGAGCGGCGGCGGAAGCCGGACTGGTTTTTCCGCAGGCTGTGAAGGCGTGCGCGGATGCGCGAAAAGGACTAGTCGGCGACGCCTGACAGATTCGGTACGCGCAATGTGGGCAGAGTTCGTTGGGTCGAGCTGTGTTGAAGCGTGAGGAGTTGGCGCTCGGCTTGGGCGCAATAGTTCGCAATCGTGCTTTGGAGTATGGGTTCGTCGTCCGATTCCAAAACCGTGGTCTTGGCCATCTTGCAGTACGCCAAGCGAAATACGCTATACGCCAAAGTGAAAATCTCGATCCGCATGCGCGGGTCGTCGCCGGTAAGACGGTGAAAGCTTGCGAGCAAGAACTCGGTGGCTGCGGCGTCCAGGTTCCATTCGACAATCGCGCCTGCCAAATCCCAGGCTATATCTGTGGGGCCTGGGAAAAAATGATCGTCACCGTGGGTGCATCCGTCCACCTTGATGATGGTGCCATCTTTGGAACGAATCCACTCGTGAGGCTGCATTCGGCCGTCGACGAGCACCGGGTTCTTGGTGGCCAGCAGTGCTGGATCAAAGTCCCAATCGATGTCAAAGGCTTGATGGAGATTGAAGCGGAACATCTCTGCAACCTGGCTAGGCTCTTCCGGCACAGAGAACTCGCTCCTGCGAAAGGCGCAGTATTGGGCAATGTGCTCGAGCAGGAAATGTGAAACTTGCGTTGCGTCGAGGAGAGTCCCGGGGATGAACTGATAGCGGATCATTCCATCGCCAGCAGCTTCGGCAGGGGGCCCGAAACCCGCTTGGGCCAAGCAGTGGTCACGATGGAGAACCTGATCTCCGAACCGTCCGAAGCCTTCAAATTTGAAAATAGAAGTTTTGTCCCGGGAGAGGAACTTGACACGCTCCATCTGGGGCCAGCAGGCAGGCCATTGCGATTGACCGTCGATGAGCAGATTTCGCCAGGTTCCGGCGCCGATATAAAGGTGGTTCGAGAAACGTCGATAGACATGAGTCGGGGGATGGAAAAAACGGAAGCGGTTCCAGCGCGACACGGCATCGTGGGCACAAAGCTGAGCGGGATCGACGGGACGGCTGCCCAAGAAGAGGATCCGGTCCGGGGAGACACCTTGCGCGACGAGTGCTTCTGCAACCGACAAAAACGAAGAGCCGCTGCGACCGGGACCTTCGTCCACCACAAGGAAATCCGCTGAAACAGTGTTCTGGCGGCGCACCCACTCCAGTTGTGGGGAGGTGAATTGGAGCGAGCGATTGTAGGCATGACCGGTTGGACGAACCGTGATGCGCTCGGCAGAACGCCCCCGCTGGCTGCACGTAGCAGTGGCGATCGCGCTCAGGGTCGTCCCTATACTTCGGATCCCGATCACTGCCAGCCTGGTGTTGCGGAGACCGGCCGTCTGTTCGGCGAGGATCGCGAAGTCGAGCGGATGAAGGGCGTAATAGGCGAAGCCTTCTGCCGGAGAGAGTACGATCTCCTGCGGTACCGGCACCCGGCTCACCTCTTCCATCAGAGCGTGCAAATAGGATACCGGGCGCTGGCTTCCAAGCATTGCTGCCAAACCATCAGTCAGTTGCTCCACTTTGGACAAGCCTATGGAATCAGAGTCGGCGAGGGCGGACTCGAGTTCCCCGGCAACCATGAGCGCGGTGATTACAGAGTCCAGGGTGATGACTCCCTGCGCTAAACGTTCTAACGCAGCCAGCAGCTCGCGAAGGACACGACGGCCGCAAACCTTCTTTCGACCATCGCGAAAAACCCAAAAATTCGCATCTCTGGAGTTGGAATTGGCCATTATGACGTCAGCTAGACACAATGACGGAACGGCCTTCGGGACTTCTATACAGCGTGGAATGTAGCTCGACGGAGGAGTTCCTGTATTGTCACCCTAAAGCCTCCGCTCGAGAAGATTTGGTCGAGGAGCGGAAAATGAAGAGTTAGCACGAAGGTCGAAAGCAAGCATGCTCCCCGATCCCGGTGCGCTACGGGGTCCCCGGTCCTAGGAGTGGCGGCCTCTTGATAGGCCTGGCGTCCGGTTCCGTAGGCGGCGCGGACATTCTCCTTCTGTTCATTGAGCGCTTCTCATCCACGTTCAACCCACTCGTTAGCTTGCTCCCGGGCCCGCCCGGCACGATCGCGCAAAAAATCGCGTCCTGCTTCGGCCTTGCTGCGAAGGGCCTCTCGCAACTCCTGACCAGAACGCGGCGCGTATAACAATCCCCCGACGGTTCCCATACCGATTCCGGCCAAGAACCAAAATAGCCTTGCCATGTTTAACCGCTCCTAATCTGCGCTTATTGAATACTGGGAAACAGTTCCGAATGACGGATGCGTCATCAACCAAGCGCCGAATTCTTTATCTGCCGGGTTGAGGTTAGAGGGGAATCCGGCAAACTCTGTACTGGAAGGAAAGAGTCGCGGTAGGGTGTCAACCCTGGCCCGGTCATCAATCGGCGGAAAGAGACAACCGCTCGGGTAGGTTTTCACGGACTTCGGCGAGAGTTCCGCGATCAAGTACCAGAATGAGGTCGCTACTCTTTAATGTATTCAGGCGGTGGGCAATCATGAAGGTGGTACGGCCCCGCATGAGCGCTTCCGTAGCTTGCATGATGGAGGCTTCGGTTTGAACGTCCACCGAACTGGTCGGCTCGTCCAGAATCAGAATCGGACTGTTGCGCAGGAAGGCGCGGGCCAAAGAGATACGTTGGCGCTCTCCGCCGGAAAGCAGAGTTCCGCGCTCTCCGGGACGGGTGTCGTAACCCTCGGGCATGCGCATGATGAAATCGTGCGAACTGGCGGCCTTGGCGGCGGCGATGATCTCCTCGTCGGTGGCGTCGGGCTTGCCGTAAGCGATGTTTTCGGCGATGCTGGCTGCGAACAGCACCGGCTCCTGCAGCACGACTGAGAACTGCCGGCGCAAGTCGGCAATGCGGTAATCGCGAATGTCCCTGCCATCCAAGCGGACCTGTCCCTCAGTCGGGTCATAAAAGCGCATCATCAAGTTGAGCAGGGTACTCTTGCCTGCGCCCGTTTCTCCCACGATTCCAACGCGCGCCCCGGCGGGTACCTGGAAGGAGACATGCTTCAGGCCGCGCCCACCCTCGTAGACGAAGCCAACGTCGCGAAATTCGAAAGATCCTTCGGCCCTGACCAAGGGTAAGGCATGGGGACTCTCGGCAATTTCGGGTACCTGGTCCAGGAGCATGAATACACGCTCCAGGCTGACAAGCCAGACTTGCAGGTCTGTGATCTTGGTACTAAGAAGCTGCAGGGGCTGATACATCTGGGCGATGTAGGCCATGACCATCAGCAACGATCCCACGCTCAGGACGCCAGCCCGGACGTGGATCACGCCCGTGTACATGGCGGCAGCTGTGCCGCCGGCTATGGTCAAGCCGACCAGGACATTGAAAATCGCTTGCATTATGGACAGCTTTACTTGACCGGACATCCGCTTGCTGGAATGGCGCACAAAGCGCTCATGCTCGCGGTTTTCCTGGCCAAAGGCCTTAATGATCCGAATCGAACCTAGCACCTCCTGGATCACAGACAGGGCGGAGCTATCCAGCTCTTTCACCTGGCGGGAACGATGACGTACCAGGCGGCTTGACCCCAGAGATAACAGGAAAAGCAGCGGCGTGACGGCCAGTGCGATCCAAGACAAGGTGAAGTCAATGCGCGCTGTGACATAAATCATGCCAGCCAGGGTGAAAAAGGCGGTGATAAGGGGAATGATGCCCTGGATCGTAACGTACTGGATTGTGGGCGCATCATGCTGAATTCGGTAGACGCAGTCGGTCGTGCCGTAACGGTCATGAAACGCCAGGGGAAGTCGCTGGACATGATTCAGCAGTTGTGCCCGGAAATCCCAAACTAGTTTCTCTCCGGCATAGGTTTGCAGCCACCAACTGGCCAGACCCTGCAGGTTTGTCACGACCGCGATGAACAAGAGCAGACCGATAGCGAAACCCAGGGCGACAGCGAAGGGAGGGTTGGTTGGCACAAAAGGGGACAGGAAGTCCGGTAGCGGTTGGTGACCGAGAGCGCTGTCCACAGCGATCTTCAAAGGCAGCGGGTAAAGCAGAGTCAGCGGCAAGGACAGAAAGCTTAAGGCGGTGATCCCCGCCAGATGCCGCCAGCAGTTTCTCGTCTCCCGCAAAATACGGAAGTGTATTGATTCCTTTTTGCCCAGATAACGCTTCACAGACTGGCGAACCGACACAAAAAAACTCCCAATTGGAGTCACCATATTCTTGGTACTTACTTTATGCAACAGGAAATCGTAAGCGGCGGAAGAATCGAACGTTCCCGAAGTAACTTGTACGATGAGGAGATATAGCGAGCTTCAGTGTGCGCGCGGTGTGGATGAGGTGTGGCCAGGTTGCTTGATGCGGATCGACGGGTCACAAACCCCGCCGCCCCACCACGGTGCTGGGAGGATTTCAGAATTTGAACCGCAACGGTTGCCCGGGGACAGAAGCAAGTCAGGCGATCGAGCGCTTGGTCTTGGTCTCATAAACCTGGATGGACCTTGCCATTACCGAGTTCAAGGTGACGTGAAATGTTTCCAAGTCGCCAATCAAGCCGGCCGGGCTCATGACATGCAGGTTGGTTCGGATTACTTTGTACACCGCTTGTTGGATCAATTGGAAATCTCTGCAGAGCATGGAGACCGTGTAGCCCTGCTTCTTACGGATGTTGCCGTGTTCGATAGCGGCGTTCAAGAGCTCGTCCTTCGGGACTCGGGCCCGTCCGTTTAAGTGGTCAAATAGACCGGCTAACAAAGTCGCCAACTTATTCGCTTGAGCTTCGTCCTTGAAACCCGATCGCAGGGTGGGGTCCTGTTTCATCAAGGCGAGGACTTGGCGCTGAATCTCAGCAGCATTTTCCTTCAAGAGAACCGACAGCTTCTTCCTAGCCACGGGCTCGCGGAGCTTCCGGGATTTCAGCTTTCCTTCAATGGTTCTGATCAATAAGTCGATGTCGGTCGGCTTAACGAGGTAGTCATCCACCTGGTCATGAATCGCCTGCAGAGCGGTTTCCAGGGCTGGGTAACCGGTCAGGATAAGGTTGACGCAGTCAGGTTGGAGATGGCGCATGGCGCTGACCACCAGAAATCCATCCCCTTGCTTTTCGATATTCAAATCGGATATCAACATGTCAAAATTGCAGGCATTGATCTCGACCAGGGCCTCCGCGACGCTTCCAGCGACCCGCACCTCAAAGCCATGTTGCTGCAGGACGGGTGGCAGCATCATCCGGATGCTGGGCTCGTCATCGACAAACAAAATGCGGCTGGCCAAAACCATGATTGATTTACGGGCGGGCTGTGACGCTCGCCAGATTCTAAACGACCAGGAAAGCCAAGGCAATCGGAACCGCTCGGACAGCTCGGACAGTTGAGCACACTCATAAAGTGTCAACTGGATACAATAGGCGTGTGCCTGAACTGGCCTTTTTTGTGGGAAAAGGTGGCGTGGGGAAGACCACGGTCTCTGCCGCATACGCAGTGCGCCGCGCCGTAGAGAATCCTTCGCAACGGGTGCTGCTTATGTCGACCGATCCGGCGCACTCCTTGGCTGACATTCTGGAAGTGCGGCTGGACGAGGAGGCGAAGCCGGTTCGTTTGCGGGGCCGCGGAAAGCTGTATGCCTGGCAAGTCAATCGAGAGAAGCTGTTTCGTGATTTTCTGGACCGATACAAGGAGGAGATACTGGCCATCATCGATGCCGGAGCCATCTTCTCGCGCGAGGATATTGCGCCCTTGCTGGACAGCACGCTGCCCGGGATGGCAGAAGTTTCAGCGCTGCTCGCATTGCACGATGCTCTGATCTCGCGAAAATATGCGCGCATTGTGGTCGATACTGCGCCCTTCGGGCACACCCTCAGGCTGTTTCAGTTGCCGGAACATTTCCTGAGATTCCTCAATTTTCTGGAACTGGCAGCGAGCCGCGACCGCGTGCTGGCGGCACATTTTGGCGGCCCCAGCAGGCGGGTGGGCGATGAATTTCTGAGCGATTGGCGACAGATGTTCGAGGGTATCCAGGAAGTGCTGACCGAAAATGCGAAAGTTTTTCTGGTGACGACCTCGGAGAAATTTTCGCTGAATGAGTCGGTCCGATCGAGCGCTCGTTTGGCAAGCTTTTCTCCGCCGGTGCGCATTGCGGCAGTGGTACTAAACCGCGCTGTGACCGGCTCGCCTCGGTGTCGAATGTGTCAGGAAAAGGCGCAAGCCACCCGCGCAGCTCGTAGTTTTCTCGAGAAACAGTTCCGCGGGGTACACATATATTTAGGAAAGGATCCGGGATCACCGATTCTGGGCGTCGGCAATCTGAGATTGTTTGCCGAACACGTATTTTCCGGCGGTCCTCTGAAGTTGGATATTCCTGCTCCCAAGAGCCCGCAAGTACGCCTGAAATCCGCACGCTGGCCGGTTCTGGAGACACCTCTTTCACTGGTGGTGGGCAAGGGTGGCGTGGGGAAGACTACGGTTTCTGCGGGTTTGGGGTTTAACACGCGGTCCAAAGTGAAAGCCCCGGTCGAAATCTGTTCCGTGGATCCGGCGCCGTCGCTGGATGATGTCTTTCAAAAAGAGATTGGAGATCGCGCCGAGCCGGTGCTTGGCGACCGGGAGTTTCGCGCATCGGAGATGGATTCGGAAGCGCTGTTCAAACAATGGGTGACTGAAATCAGGTCCAGCATCGAGGAAGCAACGACCGCTGAGATTTCCGGGGTTCACATAGATTTGAGCTTTGAGCGGCAGCTCTTGTCGGAATTGCTGGAGATCGTTCCGCCTGGGGTGGATGAGGTATTGGCAATATTCCGTATTCTCGGTTTCCTGAGCCGAGGCTCCAAACGAGTGGTGATCGATATGGCCCCCACAGGTCATGCGCTGGAGCTTTTGCGGATGCCGGAGCGAATCCTGGGTTGGACGCGGACCTTGTTGAAAACCTTGGCCGCCCACCGTACACTAGCCCTTGCCCGCGATGCCGGAGTGAAGGTCGCGGAGGTGGGGCAACAGGTCCGCCAACTAGCAGGCGTTCTCAAGAACCCCCGACGCGCCCGCACACATACCGTGATGCTGGCCGAGCCCCTGCCTGACCGCGAGACCGAGAGACTGATAAAGGACCTAGGCAAGCTGCATCTACCCACAAAGTCCATGTTTATCAATCGCATTTTGTTTGCAGAAGACGTGGGTAAATGCCGCCGATGCCGCCGGGCCATGAAATGGCAGCAAGCAACGGTGAATACTTTCAAGCGACGGTTTCCGCAGCTTGATATCTACGTTGTGCGGAACTTTCCGAAAGAAATTACAGGAAGAGCGGGGTTGCGGGCGTTTACAGGTGAATTATGGCAAGTCACGTGAAGCCGAAGGCAAACGCGTCCGCGCTTTACCTGTATGGGGTTACACAGAAGAAGGTGGCGCTGGCGGCTGGCGTTGTCGGGGTGGATAGCACTACTTCGATTGAGCCGCTCGAATGTGAGGGCCTAGTCTGCTGGATCAGCCGCGTCGACAAGGGTGCATTTGCAGACAATCTGGCAAGCAAACTGGAAAATCTGGACTGGTTGACAGAAACCAGTATGCGGCACCAGCAGGTAGCATCAGCGATCGCCGAGCATACCGAGATTTTGCCGGCCCGTCTGGGCACGCTTTTTCTTAGTGCGTCGTCGCTCGAAGCGGACGTTCGCAAGAACAAGCGCGTTCTGGAAGCCGACTTCGCCAGGGTGAAGGATTCGGAAGAATGGGGGGTGAAGGTGTTTGCTGTGACGGCAAAGCCGGAGTCGCCGCCCGAACCGATGAAGAGCGGAAGGGAATATCTTAAAGCCAAGGCCGCGATGCTGCAGAGACCTGCCGTGCGGGAGACGGATTCGGAGGTCGAGAAATTCGCCAAGGCCCTGAGGCGCATCGCAGTACGAACAGCGGCCGGCGGCCAGATCAGCGGAGCGCAGCGGGGGTTGAAGTGGCAGATTTCACTGCTGCTGAAGCGCGGTGATCGAAAAAAGCTGGAGTCGCTTCTGCAGAAATTCTCAGAAGAATGGGCGGAGGTGCGAAAGATTGAAATCACCGGGCCTTGGCCGCCGTATTCTTTTGTGACGCGAGCCCATGCGGGCCCGCGGGGAAACGGGTAATCAGATATGCCCAGCGTGGCAAGCAAGATACTCCTTAGTGCTGAAGTTGCCCGTGATGAAGCTTCACTGCTGGATATTTTCGATCACGTCCTCAACAAAGGTGTGATCATCCACGGTAACCTGATTATTTCTCTGGCTGGGGTGGACCTGATTTACCTAGGGCTTGATGCCATCCTTACCTCGGTCGAGACTGCACTACAGCACATGCCCGTGCGAGCACTTCCGACTCGAGCGAAGCAATAGGCTTCGCGAACTTCCTAATTATGCCGGCGCTCACTTACTGTATTACGGAATCCGCAGTGCCTATTGAAGTTTCCTCGGCGGGCGTTGCCGGAATGGCGGTGGAGAGCGTGGAGCACTCCGGCTTACGCTGCTTTGTATCGCGCAGCTCGAGTTCCGATGCAATGCTGGGTCCGCCGGCACGCGAGGCGGCCTTGGCCTTTCATCGCGTGCTGCAGGAGATCTTTCGACAAACCGCCATCATTCCTTTTCGCTTTCCTACGGTGCTGTCGGACGAGGCCGAATTGACCGGTCATCTGGGCGAGCATGCGGCCGAATATCATGAAGCGTTGGGACGCTTGCGCGATGTGGTACAGATGGAAGTCCGTCTTGACTTAGAGGGTTCCCAGCAGGGTGCGCCAGAGAGGCAGACAGGGACTGGGTACCTGAAAGGCCGACAGGCGGAACAGGCCGCGCTGGAAAAGCTAGCTGGGCAATTCCAGGAGGCAGGGAGGAACTGGATTCGCGGCTGGCATCAGCATGTCTCGCGGCATCATATTCGTTGTTACGCCCTGGTCAGCCGGCGCGGGGTAGCTGAGTTCGAGCGCGCATTGGTTGTGGTGGATGTGCCGCCGAGGGTTTCTGCTCGGGTCAGTGGACCATGGCCCGCCACAGAATTTGTGAGTGAGGAATGATCGAGGACGAAGCCGAATTCGCTTCCACCGGGGGATCGGGGAATAAGGGGGAGGGCAATCTCCCGACGCCTGCCAGTCTTCCCGAGCGCATTGCCTGTTCACCCGAAAACATAGAGCAGGGGATGGCCAAGCTGGTGCTCAGCCTGATTGAGCTATTGCGCCAGTTGCTGGAGCGGCAGGCCATTCGTCGGATGGAAGGCGGTTCGTTGAGCGACCAACAAGTAGAGGAGATGGGAGAGGCATTGATGAAGTTGGAGGCTAAAATCCACGAATTGTCCACACATTTTGGGCTAACGCCGCAGGATTTAAACCTGGACCTCGGGCCTTTGGGCCGACTCTTGGAGAAGTGACGTCGCTTAGATAGTGACATCCCTTAGATAAAGGGATAAATGAGCAACTGTTTTGGATTCATGCCAAATCTAAGCGGCTCCGCCCCCCTGGCAAAGAAGGCAAAGAACCGATTCGTTGACATAGTCTAGAGAAGCAATTAGCATCACCCGGACGCGTAGCTGTTCCCCCCCTCAAAGAGAGCCAACAAAATGGAACGAACACCTCTGCCTACGGGAACGATCAATCTGCTCGACGTCCTAGACCGCGTGCTGGAGAAAGGTGTGGTGATCGCGGGCGACATCAGTATTTCGCTGGGGAACGTGCAGTTACTGACCATCCGGATTCGCCTGTTGATCTGCTCTATAGATAAGGCGGAAAGGCTTGGTATAGATTGGTGGAAATTCGATCCGCATTTGACGATGGGAGCTCGCACGGCACCGGTCGCGCTTCCGGCTTCTCGACGCGTGCGGCGGACTCGAGTGGTGAGGCCGCTGCGCAGCAATCGCTGAGGTTAGCCAGGGTTCAGGCGGTTGGCGGGGTCTTAGGAGGAAGACTTCATGGCCGTGGAGCGTGTCCCAGGCGGTTCCAGCCTGATAGACGTTCTCGACCGGGTACTTGACAAGGGCATCGTAATCGACGCCTGGATGCGCATTTCCCTGGCCGGCATTGATCTGATCACGGTCGAGGCGCGGATAGTGGTGGCCTCGATCGATACCTATTTGAAATACGCCGACCGAGTGGGTGCGTTAGGGCTGGTTGGGCAGTTGCCGGGAGTGGAAGTGCGGGAGACCACGGTGGAGACTTCCAGACGCATCACGGGTGTACCCGTCCGTCGTGGCAGACATCGCAGCTAGAGGGACGTCCGTGAGGGGTGCAGACGGGATGGCGAGCCCACTGCCGAGACCAAAGCCAGATCCATCTGAGTCAAAGTCTTCCACGGAGCCAGCCGCATTGCGCTTGCTTGCCGCTGTGCGGCGGGAAGAAGTTTTGCCCATTCTTCTGGAGGAGATTGTTGCTCTCGGTTGTCCCCGAGCCCTGGTGCTGGAGGTCGACCTGGAGACGGGTGAAGTTGAGCCCACGGCGTCGCTGAATTGCGATAAGGCATTTTTGAAGAAATTCCACACCTCTCTCTGGGCCAGCGAGAACCCGGTGATTTCGGTGCTACAGAGTCTCAGGCCGGCTCTACTGCCACCCGGTCTGGTCAAAGAAGGCTCCCTTTACGCCTGCCCTATGATTTACAGCAGCCCTACCGGCTGCTGGGAAGCGGAGCGAGAACGGCGCCGAGATTGTCTCGCGCTCCGAAATTCCGAGTCCTCAGGGAAGCTTCAACTCCAGGAACAAGTCTGTGCAGCCTGCGGGATGCGGAGCTATGCCAGTCTGGCTCTGGCGCAGCTAGGTAAGGACCCCAGCCAGGCGCAGTTGGCACAACTACGCCAGTTGGTTGACCGCGGCAATCTTCATTTGTCGCGACTGTTCAAAGTGGAGTACTACTTCGACCGCGTGCGGGACATGGAGATCACCATTTCCCGCATGGGCACGGTCATGCAAAGCATGGCCGATCCGGTCATTCTGACCGATAACCAGCATCGGGTAATTATTCAGAACCGGGCGGCAGAGCGGTTCTTCCGGATACCGGAAGGAATCAGCGAAGGGGGGCGGCGGGCGGTCGAGTTGAACAATCTGCTATTTTCAGCGGCATTGTCGTCGATGGTGGTCGGCGCCAGTGATGCATCCCGGGATCTGACGTTGGTCGACGTTATGGAAGGCGAGGAAGTTCTGTTTGAAGCGGTTTGTGCTCCCACCTATACGCGGGCTGGGACGCGCACAGGCATGGTGACGGTCCTGCGCAACGTGACTGATTTACGGCGAGCGGACCAAGAGGTCCGGGCCAATCTCGAGAAGCTGCGCGCTGCCGAAGAAAATGTACGCCAGGACCGCGACCGCTTGAACCTGGTGATTGAGAATGTGGGCGACCCGATCGTGGTGGCCGATAATTCGGCGAAGATTGTGATGCTGGATCCCCTGGCAAAAGAGCTGTTTGCTTCGGTAGAAGCCGACCGGCATCCGGAAGTGGTCAAGAACCAGGTCAAGCTAGACGCTTATCTGACTTCCTTTACCTTCTCCTTCGCCGATAAGGAGAATAAACCCTTACGCCTCTACCACGCCGGCTCGCGCAGCGAGATCGAGTATGCCGCCCGATCCGGGAAAATTTATGACGCACGCGGGCAGGTTGCGTATACGGTGACGGTGCTTCGCGACTTTTCCACGTGGAAACGGCTGGAGCAGCTCCAACTGGAGCGGCGGATCCTGGAAATGGAGAAGTTCGCCGCTACCGGGCGGCTGGCGGGCACGATCGCGCATGAGATCAACAACCCATTGGAGGCGATCAAGAATGCTATTTACCTGCTGAAGGGGCGGCTGGATGCACCGTCGCAGCCCATCTACGAGGTTCTAAAGAACGAGACCGAACGGGTGACGCGCATTGTCCGACAGATGCTCGGACTTTATCGAAATGCCGGACAGCTGGGCGCCTTCGACCTGAATGCCGTGGTGGAAGATACTCTGACGCTGTTTGGCCGTCCGCTGGCCAAGGTGGGCGTCGCCGTGGACAAACGGCTCGGCGCACTGCCCGGTATGAAAGGTTCGGCGGACCAGTTTCGCCAGCTGTTCTCGAATTTGGTGGTCAACGCGCGCGACAGCATGCCCGAGGGCGGGAAACTGATTATTAAGACCAAGTATATTCGGGCAACCGATGGCGTTCATGGCACGCTTCAGATTACGGTGGCGGATACGGGGACCGGTATCCCAAAGGGACTTTACCGGTCAATGTTCGAGCCTTTCGTCACCACCAAAGGAGAGAAGGGAACTGGGTTGGGGCTCTGGATCGTAAAAGGCATTGTGGAGAATCATGCCGGTCGCATTCAGGTGCGCAGCACGGTAGGAAAAGGGACGGTGTTCAGGCTGTCATTTCCGATTTCAATTGATTCAGCGGCGCCAGTGCGTCGCTAGGAGCGGTCTTTGGAGTGCTGGACACGTTTTGGCGAAGTCGATAGAAGGCGGGTGTGAAAAAGGGAAAGCGCATGGCGACAAGAGCGGCGAGTGGACCACGCAAAAGCCGTAAGAAATTGCTCAAGGAGGACTTTCACGTAAAGATTGCCGAGCAGCTGCCGCAGGCTCCTGAAGTTCGACCTGGGGAGGGTGGCCGTGGCCGTTATGTATACGGGGTGGTTGAAGCCAAGGAGCAGACGACTTTCGGAAAAATAGGAATTGGCGGCGAAGGTGAGCAAGTCTACATGGTCAAGTACCTCGATATCGCCGCGGTGGTCAGCAAGACCTCGGTCTACATCTTTGATCCCACGCGAGAGAACGCGTTAGCGCACGAACACGTGATCGAAACAGTCATGAAGAACTACACCATTATTCCCATGAGTTTTGGAACCGTGTTCCGCACGGATGACGATATTCGAGAGGTGCTCAAAAGCATTTACTCGTCATTGAAAGACGTTTTGAAACAGATGGAGGGTAAGCTCGAGTTCGGGTTGAAAATCAACTGGGACCGCGATCAGATCATCGAGGAATTGAAGCTGGACGACGAAGAGATCCGGCAGTTTCATCAGGAGATCATTCGCAAACACTTGCAATCGACCTATTTGGCGCGAATGCAGCTGGGGCGTATGATTGACAAGGCGCTGGTCGAGAAGGCCACGCAATATGTTCGCGACATCTATGAATCGCTGCGCAGCGTGTGTGTTGCCTCCCGGGACAATCAGCCTATCGGAGACAAGATGATCATGAACGCAGCGTTCCTCGTGGAGCGCCACCGGGAGGCTGATTTTGATGCCGTGGTCAATCGTATTGCAAGAAAATACGGCAAGCGCTTAAAGTTCAAGTACACGGGCCCGTGGCCGCCCTACAACTTCGTCAACATAAGGCTCAAGCTGGAACGCGTATCGGCGACCTGATTGGTTGCCCGAGAATTTTGCATGCTGCTAATTGACGATCTGCTGTTGCTGCCGGTTTTCGGCCTAAGGTTCATCGCCCGTACTCTGTCCAAAGTGGCGGAGGAACAGTGGACGGACGATGCCACGATTAAACAGCGTCTGTTGGAGCTGCAATTGGAGCTGGAATCAGGCGAAATCACTGAGAAACAGTATGTGAAAAAGGAAGCTGCCATTTTGCGCGAACTGCGTGAGATCGAAAGACGCAAGCGTGCGCTGGCTGGCTTGCCGCCCGAACACGCCGATCGGGGACTGGTGTTTCGGGGTGGTGGGCAGGATCAGGCCGAGGCTTCGGTAACCTTGCATCAGGATCAGGAACCGAAGAGGAGATAGTTCATGGGTAATTTTTCAGCGCTCAGGGAAAAGGCAAAGCATCAGTGATAAAGCAAAACTACTGGAACGATTAGCCTCCTAGTGCGCCTGCCGCGCGCGACCAAGGTCCACGTCTTGTACCGCTGCACGATCGCGCGAAAGAGGCGTCCCGCTTGGGTCACTGCCTCGACCTTGCTGATTCTGCTCTGGGGCGTGGCCGAAAAAACCGGGAAACAAATCTCAACCACGGATTGCCGTCGACCGGGCGGAGCGTTTATCTTTGGCGTATACTTCCAGCGACTTTTCAAGCATGGCGTGCAAGTTCTTCTCGAGGCGCTTCAAATCTGAAACCAATCCGGTCACGTCCATTCCCATCAACTTGCTTTGGATCAAGTCGTAGACGGGCTGGTGGAGAAAGTGGAAATCCTTGAGCATAGTCGGAATCGAGTAGCCCTGCTTCTTCCGGCGTTTTCCATGTTCGCCCGCGAGGCGCAATTCTGCAGCACTCGGTTCGTCGCGTTCTCGCTCCAGCAGCTCGATCAAAGCGTTGAGCAGTTCGGGTAGATGACCAATGCGTTCTTCGTCGGATAGAGGAACGCTGGCGATCTTTCTATCCCTCTTCATTGCCTGCAACATCTGCCGAGTGATCTCACTGCTGTTTTCTCTGAGGATGGCAGAGAGCTTCTTCGGTCCAGCAGTGGGTTGGGAATCGCGAGTGGCCAATTTCTCCTGCATCGTTTTGATCAGCGATTCCACATCGGCTGGTTTGACCAGGTAGTCGTCCACCTGGTTGTGGATTGCCTGCAGGGCTGTCTCGAAGGCCGGATAACCGGTCAGAATGAGATTAACGCAGTTCGGCTGAAGGTGGCGCATGGCGCTGACGACCAGGAAACCATCGCCCTCTTCCCCAATGTTGAGATCGGTAAGAAGAACGTCGAACTGATAGCTGTTGATCTCGACGAGTGCTTCCGCGACGCTTCCCGCGACATGGACCTGAAAACCTTCCTTCTCGAGGACGGGAGGGAGAGTCAGACGAATGCTGGCTTCATCATCAACAAAAAGAATACGTTTGCCGGCGGGCATCTTTGTCGTTTCTCAGTCCGTCAATTGCCAGCGTACAAGCTTTTATACGCGATATAATAACTCTCGCCGGAGCAGACGGCAGCATATCTTCTCCGAAGCGAAGTGTGCGACGGCAAGCACGGTTCGGAAGTCACAGCTTTCCCGGACGGAACCGCTGCCCGGCATTCCCCGGCAGGATAGCGCCCTGCTAATAGTAGCAACACACGGACGCGGGTGAGGAAATGCATTCTCCTAAGTTCGAGGCTGTGGATGCAAGTCGGCAAAGCGCCGGGACGGTCGCGGTGTCCAAAAGAGATTCGGTCCGAGAAGCGGAGCCTGCACAGCTGGAGAAGCGGCAGGACGAGTTACTCGAGAAGTCCGATCTGCTGGAACTAGCGAGCGAGGCCATTCTTGTTCTCGACGCCGAACGGCGTGTGATTTTCTGGAACCAAGGTGCAGAACGCCTTTACGGATGGACCAGGAGCGAGGTGCTGGGCAAATCGCCCGAGACACTCCTGCAAACGCAGTCCTCGCTACCACCGCAGGAAATTGAAAAAAGAATTTCCGGGCAAGGGTGCTGGGAAGGCGAGTTGACGCAGACGGCTCGCGATGGCAGACGGGTCATAGTGGCGTGCCGCTTCACCAGCAGAGGGGACGCGTCGGGACAACCGCGCTGGCTGCAAGTCCATAACGATGTCACGGGACGGAGAAGGGCAGAAGAAGAGTTGCGAAGCCTCTCCGGCCGAATGCTGAACCTGCGGGACACGGAACGCCGCCGCCTGGCGCGCGAGTTGCACGACAGTGCGGGCCAGTTACTGGTTGCAGCGACCGTAAATCTCTCCTTGTTCGAAGAGCACCTAGGGAACGTTGAGCCGGAAGCAGCAAGGTTTCTCTCCGAAAGTAACAAGCTCATTGCTCAAGCTTTGAGCGAAATTCGAACGATTTCACACCTGCTGCACCCACCTTTGTTGGACGAGGTGGGTTTGACTTCGGCGTTGCGCTGGTATGTGGATGGCTTTTCAGAGCGCAGCAAGATCAAGGTCGAGCTGCGTCTCCCTCAGAATCTGGGCAGGTTGCGGCGAGAACTTGAACTCGCGGTATTCCGCATTGTGCAGGAAGGTCTCACCAACATTCACCGCCATTCAGGAAGCCTCACAGCAGAGATTGCGATTGAGAAATCTCCGGGGTTGCTCAGATTGTGTATCCAAGATCACGGCAAGGGCATGAACCAGCAGTCCGCGGGAGCATCGGAAGACCAGAAGCGTTTGACGCCAGGAGTGGGTATTCGCGGCATTCAGGAACGCGTGTGCCAGCTGGGAGGCCAGATGCAGATTCGCTCTGGCAACCCGGGTACAGCTCTCGACTGCGAGTTTCCCCTGCCCGCTGAGGACTGAATGCAACCTCCAGGCCGGACATCGACATCTGACGAACGGGTCTACCTAGCCAAAGAGGGCGCCTGCGTGACATCGGCGTAGCTGACATGCCGTGCTCCGGGGCGCTGAGTCGTCCGGGCGCAAAAATCGGCATCTTCATCTCCGGGGAGGCATTGGCGATGAGTTCGGAGCCTTGGGCCACGATCCTTCTAGCCGAGGATGAGCCCGGAATTTTGTACACCTTTAAAGAGATCCTGGAAGAGGCAGGGTTTCGGGTTCGTGCGGCCCAGACGTTTGAAGCGGCCAAGAAATGGATTGAGCGAGATCAGTGCGATGTCGTGATAACGGACTTCAGCCTGGAAAAAGAAGATTTGGGACTGGAACTGGCCCGGGAAGCCAAGAAAAGAACCCCGGCCCCGGCGGTCCTAATTTACAGTGATTATCCCACGATAGAGCGGCTGCGCGCGGCTCACGCCCTTCCCATCGATTACTTTGCCTTTAAGCCGGTTGACCCTGAAGAAATTAAGACCGCCATATCACGGCTCGCAGCCAGGCGCGCGGAATCGCTTGCCTGGAGTTGGAGCCAAGGGCTGAAGCGAAGGAGAGAGCCCATGGGGTGCCGGTGATCTCTAAACTGGCGCCTTCGGAATAATCTTATGCTCGCGAAGCGTTCGATCCTTCTTGCGGATGACGAGAGCAGTATTCTTGAGACCCTTCGACTGGCTTTCGAGCGCGAAGGATACGAAGTGGCTACGGCGAAAAGCAGCACCGAGGCGGTCGGCCTGATCAAGAGAAACGGCCGATTCGATGCCGTTATCACGGACTTGAATATGGAGGAAGAGGACATCGGGCTGGAAGTGGCGCGTGTGGCGATGATGGCGAAGCCACGGCCTGCGGTGGTAGTCTGCACCGGCTTTGCCAGCATGGCGAATTCACGTGCCGCCCTGGAAATGGGCATCGATTATCTGGCACACAAGCCGGTAGAATTGCGGGACCTGATTTCCGCCTTGAACCGGCTGATTTCCAAGCAGCGCCAGTTGGGAGGCGCCGATGAGCGCTAAGGCCGCGGTGGGCAAACCTCCCAGGATGGCCTTGCTGGTACACAGCGATAAGGCCGTCATTTCCAAGCTGCAAGTGGCGCTCTTGGAAAAAGGATTTGTGACCATCGTCGCGGGGGAATTGCCGCAGGCCCTTTCGGCCATGACCGAGCATTACTTCGAGATCGCAATTGTCTCTTCACAATTGGCAAAAGGCGGAGATGGCTGGACCCTGGCCGGGGTATTGCATTTGGTCTTTCCCAGAGCCTTCGTCTGCGTGGTTTCGCCGACCGAACCTGACGTATTGGCCTTGCAGGCCGCTATTAATTACGGAGTAAGAGAAATTTACAAACAGTCAAGCCCTGCCGCTGAAATGATTGACTCGATTCTCCACCAACTTGACCATGGTTCCAGGCTGTCCGGAAGAGCCAATTAAGGCACGCTACCCCCATTTCGAGTAGCATAGTCGGAACCACATGCCGAAAACGGAAGATAAGTCCACAACGGTTCTGTGCATTGACGACGAGGAACCCGGACTAAAAGTTCGGAAGATCCTGCTGGAATCCGCGGGCCACCGGGTCATCACGGCGCGCTCCGGTGGCGAGGGCATCCGGATGTTCCAGTCGGAGCCGGTTGATGCCGTCATTTTGGACTACTGGATGTCGGGTATGAACGGTGTAGCCGTGGCGCGCGAACTTAAGCGCCTGCGTCCATCAACCCCAATCATCATCTTGTCGGCCTATGGAACCCTGCTGGACGAAGCTCTGGGCGTGGCCGACTTATGGATTCGGAAAGGCGAAGAGGATCCGCAATACCTGCTGGCCAAAATCAAAGAACTTCTAGAAAGCCACAAGACCAACTGACCTCCCACCGCTGATTTTCTCCTCGTTCAGGCGTCACCTGATTGACGTAAGATCACTAGTCTAGGTCATTGTTCACAAATCCCACGGCATGGCCGCTAGCAGCAACCAGGATGAGGGATGGGGAGTTGCTTGTTGGCGGGTCTAAGCGTTACCTGGACAACACCTTACAGGAGGGGCGCTGGTTCTGGGGCTCATTCTTTTTTGCGGGAGCCCAATTATCGGCGCTTCAGACTCCACTATTTGGCTACTGGTGATAGGAGCAACCCTGACCGGCCTGCGGCTTTGGATTCACGGGATGGAGAGCTAATCGATCAAGCAACCCCGGAATATGGATAGAGCCTGCTGACTACTTCCGCTCGGAAGGAAGCATTACCATCATCCGGGTGCCCTGTCCTAGAGTGCTCTCGGGAGTGATGGTTCCCCCGTACGCCTCGACCAGCGCTTTTGCAATCGCAAGGCCCAATCCGAATCCTCCGCTTTCCCGGGTGCGGGAGGGATCGGCCCGGCGGAAGCGTTCGAAAATGTGAGGGAGATCTTTGTCCGGGATCCCGGGGCCGTGGTCCTCCACCACCACCGTACCTCGTCCATTATGGCGGCTGATGCTGACCTTCACCGTCCCGCCGGCGGGGCTGTAGCGGATGGCGTTCTCCAGGAGATTGACCCAGACGAGTTCCAAGTCCTCGGGATCTGCCTTGCAGACCAGGCTGCTCTCCGCCTTGAGTTCGAGATTGATGTTGCGCGAACGAGCCAGACCACGGAGTCCCGCGATGGCTTCCTCGCAAGTGTTCGATATTTCGATCTCTTCGAGGTCGCGCTGCAAGGCGCCCTGCGCCCACTGTTCAGCGCGCGCCAGGCGAAGCATCCAATGCAGCAGTTTTTCCAGGCGCTCCATATCCTCGAGGGCCTGGCCCAGGCCGGCCTCGTATTCTGCCGCTGTCCGCGGCTTTTGCAGAAGCGATTGCAGAGTTGATTTCAGGATGGCGACCGGGGTTTTCAGCTCGTGCGCAGCGTTGCCTAAAAATTCGCGCTGCTGCAGAAACGACTGCCGGAGACGATCGAGCATGGTACCCATGGCATCGGTGAGCGGTTTGAGTTCCTCGACCCGCATGGCGTTTGGAGGCGCTCGCAGTTCCCAGTTCTGGGATGAGATTTGAGCTGCTTCGGCAGCCAGGAGTTGCAATGGGAGAAGCCCGCGACGAATGCCCCAAAGCGCCAGAAGAACGGTTGCCCCCAGCAGTATGAGACTGGCCAGCGCAATGTAAACTCCCGCGGCCAAAACCTGCTTGCGCAGGGCCAGGGTGGGCTCAGCGTAGACCACGATCAACGTGTCAGAACTGGACGGTGGGGCTTCTTCTCGATCCAGAATGGGAACTTCATTCAGGTGCAGCGCCCGGTAGGGTAGGCCTGAGGACATCAGCGAACGATAGGCTCTGGGCTTGGTGTTGTCGAAGGTCAGGTCGGCCGGCCAGTTAGGGGATCGTGCCAGGACGGTCGTGTCTTTTCGAATTTCGTAAAAATCGGGATGAGACAAGTCCAGCGGAGGTGGAACCAAGCTCTTCTCAAAAACCAGGTTATGGCTGCCGTCCTCCGCGTAGCGTACGAGGGCGGCAACGCTCATGGCTCGCGCCTGCAAGTCAGCGTCGAGGGCCGCCTGCAAACGCCGCTGCAGGTAGAATACGCCCGTGAAGACCAGACCGGCCGCCAGTACAAGCTGGGACAATACCACGGTCAGGATCAGATGTCCCTTGATCGATTTGGTCGGGCCCTTCATTGAAGCATGTAACCCTGGCCACGCAGAGTGTGAATCAGTTGACGCTCGGAATCATCATTCAGTTTGCGACGTAGCCCCGAGATATATACCTCGATCACGTTACTGAATTTTTCCCAGTTGTAGTCGTAAAGATGTTCGAGAAGTTCGGCCTTGGAAACGATGGCGCCCGGGCGGTGCGCCAGGTATTCCAATACGCGATATTCCATAGCGGTCAGAGGAATGTTCTTGCCTGCCCTGCGCACAGCGCGATTGCTGGTGTTGATTTCCAAATTGCCAATCGTCAGCACAGGCGAGGCCTGACCCTTGCCACGGCGGATGAGCGCCTTGGTCCGAGCCAGCAGTTCGCCCAAGTCAAAAGGCTTGGTCAGGTAATCATCCGCTCCGGCATTCAGCAGGGCTACCACGGATTCTTTTTCCTCGCGAGCTGTAAGGACAAGCACGGGGGTGTGCTGCTTGCTATGGCGTAGCTGCTTCAATAATTTCAGACCGTCCAAGCGAGGCAGCATCAGGTCCAGAAGTACCGCATCGTATGGCTCTGACTGAGCCATGTATAGGCCTTCTTCACCGTCGGTGGCAATGTCTACAGCGTAGCTGGCGCCTTCGCGAAGGCTGCGCGCGATGTTTTCCGCCATCCGTAGTTCGTCTTCGACAATCAGGACACGCACGGTTGACCTCACCTAAACTCTATCACTCTCAGCGTCCAGTGCTAGTCCTCAGCTTCATGCGTCCCCGGCCTTCGCCGGGCTTGCCAAAGCACGCCTAGGTGCCAGCCGTTGCTGGAGAACGCGAAGGAGTTGCCTAATTAGCTTTCTTTCCTAAGTGTTCCCGCAAATATTCGTACGCTTCAGGGGACGTTCTTACGACGGCGAAGTTCGGGCGAGTCTCTTCAGCCATGACCTGGAACATTTTGGCCAGTCCCGCGATCAGGCTGGAGAGGCAATGACGACATGGTGCGCCTCGTTGGCAAAAATGCTCTTGCTGCCGGCCATGGCTTGCAAAGTATCGTTTGAAATGTTGGCGTCGGTGACGCTGCGAAAATCGATAATTGCAAAGAACGTGGGATCGAAATTGGGATGCGATCGAATGGTCCGGGAATGTTGTACAAATTCCTCCCTCCGTTACATCCCCCAGAAATGCAGAGTAGGCCAGGCGCTTCTCGACATTGATCGTGAGAGTTACAGGCCGCTTACCACCGGGGAATACGGAGCCGGCAATCTGGGACATGGTGCCACGAGGGGGCCCGCGCACATTGCCTGGTGGTTCGCTAATCAGGACTTCTTCGAGGCTGCGGAATTTGCGGCAGGTTTGCCGCTGGCCGCAATGCGCGAGTTCGGTACCTCGTCATGCCGGGAATCAAAGAGCACCGCAATGCCGACGGCAGACTTGGGCGCGGCCTGTTCCACCCTGACTACGCGGCCACTGAGGTGAAGCCGAACACGGCTGGTGCCACTGAGGTACTCCAGGACGAAGTCGACATGGTCCCCCTTGGTCAGCTTGAAATCGGAATAGAAAAAGATTCCGCGCGGCGAAATGTCACGCACAAAGGCAACGTGCTCCTCGGAGCGGGGAGAGCCAACCGTGATCCACGCCGGCAAGCGCACGAAGGCTCGCGCAACACTGCGGGGCACACCTTTGCCGATCAGGGCCGGTGGGGCGTGAAGAGGGTGATTTGGGTGAATGTTGTTCCTCAGAGGGGAGGGCCTTCTCGGAGCGAACACTGCAGTTCTGTAGCACGATCAGGGCCGTTCGGCCCACTATGTTGCTCAACAACATTAACCGGCTTGACTAACGAAAGAATGAATCTTTATACGTGGAAGGGCGCCGTTTTTACGCAGGGTAGCCTTGGATTACAGAAGTAATGCGCACGATTCCGGAGCACTGGATCAGGAGGATGTTGTCCAAAAAGAAGAGGCTGGAAGGTTGGTGGAAGCGGCGGGGGTCGGGCTAAAAACTTTTGTTGACCCCTTGTAACTTACTGATTTCATTAAGAGGCGCAAGGCTCAAAAAGGCCCACAATTTCGCATCTATCGTACAGTTGGCAGTGTCGGGCGAGGCACACTTGCTTGGTCTGCTTTTTCTTGCGAGAATTTCAACTTGACCTTCACTTCAAAACTCATGAATCTCATCTTTCCTTTATCGTAACCGACCTTCCGCTCATGTCAATTGCAATGCTTGAGCCTCGATGAACAGAGTTGTGTCTGCATTCCTCACCATCGAGCAGAACTCAACTTCCGAGTTGCCCATCCGGACACGATGAACTGTTGCTCAAACTGAGCCGTAAGACGCTCAATCTTTGCTCGAACGGCTCCCCGTCATCCTGTACCTCTTCGGCGCCCACATACCGGCCCGGAGTCAAAATGTAGCCCTGCGCGGCGATTTCCTCCGTAGTCGCGCTCTTGCAGAAACCGGCGACATCTTTTTTATATATTTGCCGGCGTTCTTCGGTGCAATGTCCTCGTCCGACAGCTCACGCCGCTCACGGTGAACGCGTCCACCATGTAACCAAGCTTCCGCGCATCAAGGATTGATGTTTTGCGCTGGTTACGAGACATCGACGCCAGCTGGCAATTCCGAAATGTCTCGGTACTGGGATCGTCACAGCGCGATCAGAAAGGCTAGGATCGCGAGGCATCCAAGGACTGTCCGCCGGCGACGATCACGGATAGGTCTGAGTACAGAGTGAAGACGATTCCACTTCACAATCAAAGCCCGGCTCTGCGAACTCGCAGCCTCCAGTTCTGTCGCCAGTAGCACCTTGTTGGTAGGCATGATGCCGAAAATGGTCCAAGGCCAATTGGCAAGTAGCAACGCCCCTCCAATAAGGAACATCACGCCGCCTGTGAGCCGCCAAGCGACGATTCCCAAAACAAAACCTGTGACCGCGAGCGGCGCCTGCATTGCAAAGCCGCGTTTATACGCGGGCTTCCATTGAGCGAGAAGCGCATGATCGTTAAGACCCGGTCATGCCGGCTGTTCGGCAAAACTGACGTAAAATGCCGCACCGGTAAACAAGGCCGCAGTCACCAGAGCGAGATATCCTGCGAACATGGCGAACTCCGCCGTGGTGCTGTTTTAGGTCTTACAATACCGGAACCGGGACGGTCCAGGCCATTAGGAGGTCCAGTCTGGTGGAGGCGACGGGGGATCGACAACTATTCAACCCATTGATTCTACGTAAGTTGGGCCTACCTTTGGGGGGGCAGGTGCCCAAAATGCCACTTTGCCGGGTCGGCGGTATAAAAACGGTACCCATTTTCTGAAACGGCGAAATGCACTTGGAAAACTGCGGCTCCGAGGCGAAGAGCATGGCGCAAATCGCCAGCAACGAAAATAACTTTCGATGGCCGGATTAGTTTCCGGCTGGCCGATCCGGGCATCATCGATTGCACATATCGCGTTCAGTGGTTGGGAACAGACACGCCCATGAATGGCGCATCGGCAAGGGCTTGGGCACAGTGGCGATCAGCAGATCGGACTTGAGTGAAGAACTGCTTCATCCCCGTTGAGTGAGTCGTTGTCAGTCGCCAGTTGTTGCGGGCTCGGCGAGCCGACGCGCATTGATATCCCCCATCGGCGCTGGCCGAAGAAGCGTTTATACTCGCGGTTGAACTGACTCGCGCTCTCATACTCGACTTGTAGCTCTCTAGGAATCCGCTGAACGGACGGAGGGCAAGGGCGGCATGACTCCGATTGACGGAGGTATCTACACGATCAGCAATGCACTCGTTAACTATGCGCCGATCTTGATGGGTGCATTCCTGTTCCTTTCTGCTTGCGTGGCTACGGCAAACCGCCAGTAAAGTGGCACACGCGGGTGGTCGTCGGCGGATTTTTGCTGCTGCCTGTCGGGTACGGCATTTAACAATTTTTTCAAAGTAGCCCACTACTCGACCTCCACGGCGCCCTTCCTTGATTTGGCGCATCGTATTGCGATATAAAAAGCAGCAGTTCCCCCCGCTTGTTTGAACATACACGTTACGTCTGGGCTACTTCATTTACCTCATAGGGGGGTGCCTCATGCCGCAAGATGATGCCAAACCCCGGCGTCGATGGCAGGAAATAGCCGACGAAGCATCGCGGGAAACAGATCCACAACGCCTGTTGGAACTCACCAGAGAACTTGAACGTGCTTTAGACGAATACCGTAAGGAGCCTCCGCCAAAGTGGGGCGAGTAGGACAGCAACTCTTTGTGGGTTGCTTTACTGGCTGCGAACGAACCCACTTGGAAAAACACACAGCCGCCTTTGTCCAAGCTCACAAAAAACGCCGTCGGGAACGTTTCGGGAACAATGAATCGTGAGCTGAGAGTGAGCGCGTTTTTCGCTCAAGCTGGAGGAACAGCTCAATTAGCCGGCGTAATCAGTCTATCGCCGTGGGCTAAGGCTCAAACGTCGCCGAAGGTAATTGATCGAGAGGGTGGCTCATCATCCTTCCCACCATCGAGCCGCGTCTGCCTGGGACGCGGCAAGACTTCATAGACCTTAATGATTATGATCGGGTTCTTGGGAACAAGTTTCTTGTTTCTGGTTTGAACCACACACATGTCTTCTAGCTTATTGAAAATTAGCTGGTGGAGGCGGCGGGAGTCGAACCCGCGTCCGAAAATGTCACTGGTCAAGAGCCTACATGCTTAGTCCGGTTCCTGCCCCAGGCATTACCCTGGAACGTTCGCGGCCGACGCTCAGAACGGACAAGAAACGCAAGCCGCTAGCCTGAAGGTCTCGCTCCGATAACCCAGACGTAGCTACCAGAGCCAGCCCGCTGTGCGACGCCCTTCTGCGGCCCACGGGCAAAGCCGCAGAGGACGGCTACTTAATTAATTAAGCAGCGTATGCCATCTGTTGATTGGCAATTATTGTTTTGCACTCGATTGCGGGTGTGTGCACCCCGGCATGCCTCTTGGCCGCAAGCATCTTCGTCGAAGCCGTGACGCCCCCAGTGCGGGAAGGCCATTCAAAGAGCTGCTTCCAATCTAGGTGGCAAACAGTTGGAAGTCAAACAGTCGATTAGATGCGGGCATGCCTCGGTTCGAACCAAAGTTCGTGTCCGGACGCCAGCTTGGCCGGTGCGTCGAAACCGGAGTTGGAGGCCGCTTTAACCATCGGCAGGGAGAGGTCTTGGGCTAAACCTAAACCTACACGCTTTCTGAGCCGCTCGCGACCAGGTATGAACAGAACTGGGGGAAAAAATCGAAATAATGACCTCAGCGGCTAAGCCGCCAATGAGAATAAGGTGCTAAAGCGCTGCGCCACCCAAAACCGACGTTTCCGC
>Ga0209577_10000598_pt1 | contig 35947 bp, 39 predicted proteins | sample GraSoiAngelo_109_FD_185874 | JGI IMG/M metagenome (GOLD analysis project Ga0209577, IMG submission 185874) | Grasslands soil microbial communities from the Angelo Coastal Reserve, California, USA - 14_0903_12_20cm (SPAdes) (version 2) | ecosystem: Environmental > Terrestrial > Soil > Grasslands... | reverse complement strand
CGATCTTCATGCGTAATGCTCGATCGCCCTCGGCCGGCGCCAGAAGCGGCGCAGGTCGCCGCGGATCGTCTCGAACGAGGCGCCGTCGGGAGCGTCGGGGACGCGGATCGTCACCATGCCAATGCGCCCGGCGCGCAGCGCGGCGAGAAGCGGCGCAAACCACCCGCGCTCCAGGACCTCGGCCCTTTCCGGCTGGACCCGCAATTCGTCCAGCACGACCAGATGGCGTCCGTCCCCCGGCAGGCGGTCAAGCCAGGCTGCGGCCGAGGCCGGCAGGCCGCGCTGCCGTGCCCCCGCGAGCCGGGCGAGCCCCACTGCGAGCGGATCGTCGGCCGCGACCGACTGCCAGCGGCTTTGCGTTTTCGGCGGCACGCGGCCCGCGCCCCAGAGCCAGAGGCTATTGACTGCCGGCTCGCCGCGCGCTTCGCGCGCCTCGTTGACCGGGTGCTCGTGCAGCACCATCTGCGCCTCGTTGAGGAGGGCGTCGCCGGCCAGGGGGCCGTGCAGCTCGCGGCCCGCCATGTCGAAAGAAGAACCTGCAGAGACTTCCAGTTCCATTTGCAGGCGCGCGCTCCAGCGTTGCGGCTGCACCGGAAGAATGTCGAGCCTGCCGGCAAAGTGCTCGTTCAGCGTCTCGCACAGCGCCTCGGCTTCGTCGCGCGAGAGGCCGAAGGCTGCGGCCGGCACCAGGATCAGTCGGTCGCGCATCAGCCGCAAATGCACCGGATCGGCTCGTACCCACCGCTCCTCTCCCGGATCCCGGTTGCCGGCCAAGGCCGTCAGCGCGCCGGCCGCGAGGGGCGCGTCTTCCACTCCGAAGGCTTCGGCCAGCCAGCGCTCGAGCGGCTGCGATTCCCCGCTGCTCGCGCGTCCCCGCGCCAGCAGCAACTCCAGGGACGGCAAGCGCGCTTGCGCCGCAGCGGAGAAAAGGCCGGGGATGACGAGTTCGCAGTGCATCAGCCGCTGAGCTCCACGACCCGAACGCCTTTCCGGCCGAGGTGGCGGGTGAGGATCTTGTAGTGGTCGTAGTCGAAGCGCGGGCGCGGACCGGCCTCCAGCAGCTCGGCGAGCTCACCATCGGAGCGCGCCGTGCCGAGATAGCACCATTGGTGGACCACGTGCACCTCGCAAGCGTTGCCTTCCGGGTCGCGCTCGACGATGCCGAGCGGGCCGCGATGCCGCCACGCCGCCGTCCTCAACTTGACCAGTTCACTCGCCAGGCGCGCATGGTGTTGATGAATATTCTCCTTGCCGGCGCACACGCCTGCGCAGCGGCCGATCTGATGGCGGAAGCACGCTCCTTGGCGCGCCGTGTCGAAGCCCAGCGTCTGCAGGCAAAGCCTGTGCTCGTCGGCGATCGACCGTAGAGCGCCGTGCGCCGCGCGCTTCGAGCGAAACAGGCCGTAAAGGAAGGGCAGCGCGTCGGCATCGATCTCGTGGGCCTGGGCGAGGCGCAGGCGCTTGAAGTCGAAGACGAAGCCGCACGGCTCCGTGGGCTTGCGCAGCTGGCGGTTGTACACGGGCGCAAGCTCCTTCACCAGCCGCGCCTCGGTCAGCAACGCGCCGAGCTCGCCTGCGGTACGGCGCCAATCGATGCGCCGGACTTCGCGCGCCAGCTGCATCTCCTTCTGCGAGCGGAGGTCGTCGGAGAAATGCGCGAGGACCCGCGTGCGCATGGCCACGCTCTTGCCCACATAAAGCGGCGTTCCGCCTTCGCCGTAGAAGAGGTAAACGCCGGGCGCCTCCGGAATGGCGTCGATCGCCGCGCGCTCGAGATGCGGCGGCAGAGTCGGCTGCCTGGCGATCTGGCGCGCCGCCACCGCCACGATCTCCTCGCCGTGCTCGCGCGCGGCGAGCTGCAGGAACTGCCACAGCGCTTCGGCGTCGTCCAGGGCGCGGTGACGGGCAAGGCAGGCGAGCCCGTGGCGCTCGATCAGGCTGTCGAGGTTGTGGCGCGCATGCTCGGGATAGAGCCGCCGCGAGAGTTTCACGCTGCACAGCGTCTTCGACAGGTACTTCAGACCGGCGCGCTCGAACTCGCGCCGCAGGAAGCCGTAATCGAAGCGCGCGTTGTGCGCGATGAGCAGGCGGCCGTCGAGCCGCTCATAGAGCTCGCCGGCGAGCGCGGCGAAACGCGGCGCGGCGGCGAGCATCTCGTTGCTGATGCCGGTGAGCGCCTGGATGCCGGGCTCGACGCTGATTCCGGGGTTGACGAGCGTCGACCACTCGGCGGTGAGCTCGAAGCCGTTCACCTCCAATACCGCGATCTCGGTGACGCGATCGTGGGCCGGATGCGTGCCGGTGGTCTCGAGGTCGACGATCGCGAGCGGCGCTTCCCGCAGCATGGATATCCGTCCAGTAGTGCCGAACTCTACCGCAAAAGCTCGGCCAGCTGCCAGGCGGCGAAGCCTAGGATGCTCACGCCCGAGACGACATTGATGGCGCGCGCCAGCCGGGGGCCGATGCGCTCGCGCAGCCGCGCGGCCGCGGTCGAGAGGATGAGCCACCACGCCGCCGAGCCGAGGAACACGCCAAGCACGATGAGCGAGGCCGCGCCATAGTCGGCGGTTGAGGCGAGCCCTAGCCCGGCAAAGATGGCGACGAAAGCCAGGATCGTCGGCGGATTGGTGAGCGTCAGCCCGAGTGTCGAGAGGAATGCCTTGACGAGTCCAGTGGCTTTCTCTTCCGGGCTGGCCGCAGGCGGAGCGCCAATTAGCGCCTTGATTCCCAGGTAAACGAGGAACGCCGCCCCGACCAGCCCCACCCAGAAGCTGTAGGAGAGCAGCAGCCCCGAAATTGCGGTGAGGCCGAAGGCGGCGATCGCGCCGTAGAGGCCGTCGGCGACCGCGATCCCCATCCCGGAGACGAAGCCGGCGAGCGCTCCGAAAGCGATCGTGCGGCGAAAGCACAGGATCCACATCGGCCCCACCGTTGCAGCGAGCACGAAGCCGAAGGCGAGACCCTTCAGGAACAGCGCGGCGCTCACGCCTGCAGCGGGACGTGGCGCGGCTGCGAGGCGACGCGGTCGAGCCAGGCGCGCAACGCCGGGTATTTCCCCAGGTCGAAGCCGCCGTCGGCGGCGCAATGGGTGTAGGCGTAGAGCGCGATGTCGGCGACGGTGTAGCGGCCGGCCGCGAGAAACGGCTCGCGCTCCAGATGCTGCTCCATGACGCCAAGCGCGCGGCGGCCGCGGCTGTGCAGCCGGGGAAGCTGGCTGCGCTCGGGCGAATCGGGCGATGTATGGCGCATGATCGAGCGCGCCACCGCGACGTAAGGCTCATGGCTGTACTGCTCGAAGAACATCCACTGCAGCACGCGCGCGCGCTCAAGCCGCTGCCCGGGCAAGAGCGGCGTTCCGTCCGCGAGGTAGTTCAGGATCGCATTGGATTCAGGAAGAAATTCCCCGTTTTCGAGCTCGAGCGTCGGCACCTTGCCGTTCGGATTCTTGGCGAGGAATGCGGCGCTTGCCGTTTCCCCCTTGACAGGATCGACCTCGATCCAGCGGTAGGGCAGGCCAAGCTGCTCGAGCGTCAGCTTGACCTTGTAGCAGTTGCCCGAGTCCGACATTCCATACACTGTGAGCATGCGCCCGATTGTAGCGGTCCATCCACCAGGATGCGTCGCCGCATCCTGATTTTGATCGCTTGCGCTGCGCTCGCCGCTGCTGCGTGCACGCCGATGCAGTGGGTGAAGCCGCAGGCGACGCCGCAGCAGCTCGACCAGGACGCGGCGCGGTGCCAGCAGCAAGCGTGGCGCGAAGCGCGCTTTCGCACCTGGCTTTACCGCCCGATCGGGCCCGCGATGCTGCAGGACGCGCAGGGTCGCCGCTTCTTCGTATGGCCTTCCTCGCCTTTGGGCGATCCCTTCAGCGACCAGCTCATGGAGGAAGCGCGCCTGGCGAGCTTCTGCATGCGCTCGAAGAGCTACGAGCTGGTGCCGGTCGAGCCGAAGAAGCAATGAGCTGACAGGCCGCTAAGCGGAAACGATCCAGCCTTCCGCGCCGAATGCGCCGGCCGGCAGTCCGTAGCGCGGGCGCAGCGCCGCCCACGCCGCCTGCGTCGCGCACATCACCGCATCGAGCAGGTCCGCCGCGCCGTCGCCGACGACGGCGCGTTCGAGGCCGTCGCTGAGCCGCACGCGAATGCCGAGCGGATATCCGGCGCGCAGAGCCTCGACGATCCGCCTGCGCGCTGCCTTGCGCAGGCCGTTCTGCCGGCTCGCCGTGTCGCTCTTGTACGAATCGCGGATACCCAGCTGCTTGCGCGCGAGCAGGCCGGGATAGGCTTCGAGCGCAACGCGGTGCGGGTCGCCGTCGCACAGGGCAGGCACATGCACGCCCGCTCCGGCAATGCGCCGCGCACCCTCGTGGAACATCAGCGCGACCGGCGGGTTCACCAGCTTCATCGGGCTGGACGAGCCTGCGGGAAGGTCGGTCGCGCGGTGCGCATATTTGCTTCCGGCCGGCCTGGAATTTCGGTAGGCATCCAACGTGCAGCGCAGTTGCTGACGGGTGAGGCTGGAGCAATGTGAAACCAGCGCCTTCCACTCGAGCGGCCAGCCGAGATCGCGGCACAGCTCGGCCGGCATTCCGAACGGAAAATCGAACCCGCCGATCCACGGGCCTGGACGTGCAAGAAATTGCTCGAAGTCAGCGAAGGTCTCGTGCCGCTCGATTGCTTCAACCCTTAGCAGATCTTTCACGAGGACGGCCGAGGCGACCGTGATCGGCTTTCGGCGGCACGGCGCCGAGGTGAAGTCAACACCGAAGATCTTCAATCAGCGATCTCGGTCGTTCAGCGTTCATGGCTGTCTCCTGCCCGCGTACGCAATAGGTATTCGTACGGCGGCACCGTCAGCAGCCGAAGCTCTTCCTCCAGCACCACGTCCTGCAACGCGAGCGGGTCGTACTTGGTGAAGGCCAGGGTGTCGGTCCCGCTCCGTACAAAAACATGTTTCGGCCAGCTGCCTTCCGGCAGGGGCAACAGAATCTCCCGGATCGAGCGCTCTTCCCGGCTCTGGTTATCGCGGCTCTCGAGCCGCACGCGGCGGGGCTCCGGGAACACGGCGTGCACGAACGAGTCGGAGGCGAGCGCTTGCGCCCACGTATCGCCCGACACGGCGTAGGCCGTGGAGTTGACGCTGCCGGATTCCACCAGCACCGCCAGCTTCGTGGCGAGCCTCTCGCCGTGCGAGACGGCAACGTCCTGTTTCTGCCGGACTGCGTGCAGCTGAAGGCCGGCGCAACCGGCACAGGAGATCATTCCCGCAGCAACCAATAGGGCTTTCAAGTGGCCTTCGCTCCGTGGTCAGGCGACTGCACGCAGTTTCGCAGCCGAGAGGCTGTGGATGCGCCCGAAGCCGGCGACGAAGCGCGCGTCGCGCGGTGAGATCTTCCAGAAAGAAAAGTCGGCGAGCTCGAAGTTGACGGCTTGCTCGGGAAAGCGCGCAAGCCACAGGCGCTTCAACTCTTGCTGATCCGGGGACAGCTGAGAGGCTTCGCCCCGGATCGATACGCGCATCAGTGTGAATGGATCGGGACGCCCGTCGTCGGTTTCGGCGATCGACAGCGCGACGCGCGGGTCCTGCAGCATGTCCTGAGTATGCCAGGCGAGCCGGCTGACGTGCACGTAGAAAGCGGAGAGATCCTGCTGCGCCATGAAAAGGGTCATCGAGACGAACGGCGCGCCGCCGCGCAGCGTGCCCAGATGCGCGATGCGCCCCTTGTGAATCAGCCTGGCGAGCGCGCGTCCGGTGTCGGCGTCCACAGCGTCGATTGTAGTATTCTCGCGCGATCGTGCGATACGAGCTCCTGGTCGGCCTGCGCTATACCCGCGCCAAGCGCCGCAACCGCTTCATCGGAATCAACTCTCTCGTGTCGATGATCGGGATCTTTGTCGGCGTCTGGGCGCTGATCGTGGTGCTTTCGGTGATGAACGGCTTCCAGAAGGAAGTCCGCACCCGCATCCTCGGCGTCGCCTCGCACGTGGAGATCAGCAGCATCGACAACCGGCTGCCCGACTGGCGCTCCATCGCCACGCTCGCCGCGCAGCACCCGCGCGTGCTGGCCACTGCGCCTTTCGTGCAGGCCCAGGCGATGCTCTCGGCGGGACAGGCGGTGCGCGGCGCCCTGGTGCGCGGCATCTTGCCCGAGGAAGAGGAGAAAGTCGCCGACATCGGCCAGCACATGCGCAGCGGCTCGCTCTCGGACCTGCGCCCGGGGGAGTTCGGCGTCATCCTCGGCGCCGACCTGGCGCGCGGCCTCGGCGTGCTGCCGGGAGACAAGGTCGCCGTGGTGGCGCCGCAAGGTTTGGTCACCCCTGCGGGGGTCATCCCGCGCCTCAAGCAGTTCACCGTGGTCGGCAGCTTCGAGGTCGGCATCGTCGACGCGGACGCCGGCCTCGCGCTGGTGCACCTGCGCGACGCGCAGACGCTCTACCAGCTGGGCGAGGCGGTGAGCGGAGTGCGCCTGCGCCTCGACGACCTGTTCGCCGCGCGCAGCGTGGCGCGCGAGCTGATGGCCAGGCTGCCGCAGAACGTGTTCGCCTCCGACTGGACGCGCAGCCACGCCAATTTCTTCCGCGCCGTAGAGATCGAGAAGCGCGTGATGTTCATCATCCTCACGCTGATCATCCTGGTGGCCGCGATCAACATCGTCTCCACCCTGGTCGTCGCGGTGACCGACAAGCAGGCCGACATCGCCATCCTGCGCACGCTCGGTGCCGCGCCCGGCTCGGTGATGCAGATCTTCATCGTGCAGGGGATGGTGATCGGCATCGTCGGCACGCTGATCGGCGCGGGGCTGGGCATCGTCACCGCGCTCAACATCGACGTCATCGTTCCGGCGATTGAAAGCGCATTCAACATCAAGTTCCTGTCGAAGGACGTGTACTTGATTCCCGAGCTGCCTTCGGACCTGCAGGCAGGCGACGTCGGCTCGATCGTGCTGATGGCGCTCGGGCTGTCGTTCTTCGCCACCCTCTACCCGAGCTGGCGCGCCGCGCGCGTGAATCCCGCCGAAGCCCTGCGGTATGAGTGAGGCGGTCCTTGCCTGCCGAAATCTGAAGAAGACGTATCAGGGTCCGACCCCGGTCCCGGTTCTTCTCGGGGTCGACCTCGACGTCTATCCGGGCGAGCGGGTCGCGATCATGGGACGCTCCGGCTCGGGCAAGTCGACGCTGCTGCATCTTCTCGGTGGGCTCGACACGCCGAGCTCGGGCACGGTGCTGATCCAGGGCAGGGTGTTGTTCTCCCTGAGCGAGGCCGAGCGCGGCGAGGTGCGCAACCGGACCCTCGGCTTCATCTACCAGTTCCATCACCTGCTGATGGAGTTCACCGCGGCGGAAAACGTCGGCATGCCGCTTCTCATCCGTCGAGTGCAGAAAGAACTTGCCCTGGAGAGGGCAAAACAACTCCTGTCGGAAGTCGGCCTGGGCGCGCGCCTCGAGCACCAGCCGGGCGAGCTCTCCGGCGGCGAGCGCCAGCGTTGCGCCTTCGCCCGCGCGCTGGTGACCGAGCCGGCCTGCGTGCTCGCCGACGAGCCGACCGGCAACCTCGACGCGCACACCGCCGACGATGTGTTCGACGTGATGCTGCGGCTGTCCGCCTCGCGCGGCACCGCGTTCGTCATCGTCACGCACGACCCGGACCTCGCGGCGCGCGCCGGCCGCGTGCTCGAGCTGAGGGACGGGATCCTGCACGCGATGCGCTGACATGAATCTCCTGGATGTCCTGCTTTTCCTGCTGCTGTGCGCGCTGGCGCTCGGCTGGGCTTCGCGCCGCTTCGGCCTGCCCTATCCGATCGCGCTGGTCGCCGGAGGCGGCCTGCTCGGCTTCATTCCCCGGCTGCCGCAGCTCGACTTTGATCCGCAATTCCTGCTGGTCCTGGTGCTGCCGCCGATCCTTTACCAGGCGGCGCTGCTGACCTCGTGGCGCGATTTCAAGGCGAACCTGCGCACCATCTCGCTGCTCGCCATCGGCCTGGTGCTCGCCACCACGCTCGTCGTCGGCGCGGCGCTCAAGGCGCTGATCCCGGAAATTCCCTGGGCCGCGGCTCTCGTGTTCGGCGCGATCGTGTCGCCGCCCGATGCGGTCGCCGCCACCTCGATTCTTTCCCGGCTCAACATGCCGCGGCGCATCGTCACGGTGCTCGAAGGCGAAAGCCTGGTCAACGATGCGTCGGGCCTGGTGCTCTACAAGTTGGCCGTCGCCGCGGCGCTGTCCGGCACGTTCTCTCTGTCCAACGCGAGCATCGAGTTCGTGCTGATTTCCGCGGGCGGCATCGCGATCGGCGTGCTGCTGGGCGGCCTGTTCGTCTTGCTGCACCGCTACCTGGACGACCCGTTCATCGAAGTATTGTTGTCGCTGTCGGTGCCGTACATGGCCTACGTAATGGCGGAATCGGTGGGCGCCTCGGGCGTGCTGGCGGTGGTCGCGGCCGGGCTGTTGCGCGGGCGCTACTCGCCCGCCATGGTGTCGGCCGAGATGCGCATCCTCGCGCGCTCGGTCTGGAACATTCTCGTCTTCATGCTGAACAGCCTGATCTTCATCCTGATCGGGCTGCAGCTTTCCGGCATTGTCGCGCGCTTGCGGGGCTACGCCGGCCGGGACCTGGCCACGTATGCGCTCGCGATCAGCATGATCGCGATTCTGGTGCGCTTTGCCTGGGTGTATTTTGCCGAGTACCTGCCGGCATGGCTCGGGCGACTGTTCCGTCGCCAGGTCGCGCCGCCGCTGCCCGGAGAGGCGTTCATCGCCAGCTGGTGCGGCATGCGCGGCATCGTGTCGCTCGCCGCCGCGCTCGCGCTGCCGGCAGAGACGCCTGAGGGCGGCGAGTTCCCTTACCGCGACCTGATCATTTTCCTCACCTTCGTCGTCATCGCCGTCACCCTCGTGGTGCAGGGCCTCACGCTCGCGCCTCTCATCCGGCGCCTCAAGTTAGGCTCCGATCCCGGCGCGCAGGCCGAGCAGCGCAAGGCGCGCCTGTCGATGGGCCGCGCCGCGCTCGCGGCGATCGAGCAGCACGCCGCCGATGACGGCATGCCGTCGGAATTGGCCGAGCGCATCCGCGCCGAGTTCGGCGACCGCATGGCGGCCGCATCGCCGCTCGCGCAGCAGCCCGACAGCACCCCTGCGCTGGCGAAGCGCCTGCGGCTCGCCGCGGTGCGCGCCGAGCGCGACGAGCTGATCCGCATGTGGCGCAACGCGCAGATCAGCGATGACGTCCTGCACCATCTCGAAGAAGAGTTAGACTATGAGGAATCTCGACTGTAACAACAAGGGAGAGCGACGGGTGAGCAAGAGGCAGCAAGGCTTCACGTTGGTGGAGATCGCGATTGTGCTGGTGATCATCGGGCTGCTCCTGGGGGGCATCCTGAAGGGGCAGGAAATGATCACCCAGGCGAAGATCAAGAACGTGATCGCGGATTTCTCCGGCATCTCGGCGGCCTACCACGGCTACCAGGACCGCTACCGCGCCATTCCGGGCGACGACCCGAACGCGGGACGCTGGACCAGCGCGCCGGCCGCCATCCCCGGCAGCGGGAACGGCATAATCACCGGCACCTACAACACCGCGTGTCCGGCGGTCGCCGTGGCCGCCACCCCCGAGTCCTGCTTGTGGTGGGACCATCTGCGCCGCGCCGGGTTTGTCTCCGGCAACGGAGCGCAGCAGCCCTTGAATGCGGTCACCGGCCAGATCGGTGTGGAGACCGGCGACGGCGCGGGCGGGCCGGTGCTCGGGGCTGCCGCCGGCGCGGGAGGATTCTCCGGGCTCATCATCTGCTCGGCCAACCTGCCCGACAAGATTGCGGGGGCCGTCGACACGCAGATGGACGACGGCCAGCGCTTGTCCGGTTCCGTGCGCGGTCAGCTCAATACGGCGCCCAACCCCGCGATCGTCGCCGACGCCACCGCCGCCGCCGTAGGCGGTCCCGCGAACTACCAAGAAACCGGCACCAACATCTACACCCTCTGCCGCGCGTTCTAAGGTCCACTGCGCCGCCGCTTACGGGCGCGCCACGCGGCCCGGACGTGGGCGCGCCAGGCGAACTCCACTGCGACGTAGCCTAGCGCAGCGAGCGTCAGCGCTAGCGCCGTCAGCCCGAGCGCGAGCGGCCTGCCGAGCGCGAGCATCCAGGCGCCCAGCGCGCGCATCGACCCCAGCCAGTCCGACCAGTCGAACGCGAATGGCGTGATCCCGGCTGCGGCGTGGTCGAGGCCGAGAAGCAGCCGCCCGTACTCGAAGGCGATCACGTAGAGCGGCACAATGGTCACGGGATTGGTGTAGAGCGTCACGATCAGCGCCACCGGGATGTTCTTGCGCAGCGGGATGGCGAGCAGCAGCGCGCCCAGCATCTGCAGCGGCCCGGGAATCAGGCCGCAGAACAGCCCGATCGCCACCCCGCCGGAGACCGACCGGCGATTCAGGCACCAGAGATTCGGATGGTGCAGCCAGCTGCCGAAGGGCTTTGCGAGCCGGCTCGAGCGCACGGCGTCGCGATCGGGGAGGTACTTGCGGAAATACTTGCGCGGCACTGGATGTCAGCCTGCAGGGAGCGGGTGCGTTGCATTCTAGATGACCCCGACGGCGCTCGCGTTCGCGGCTGGCGCGGCGCTGCTTCAGCAGTAGGCGCAGCTGCCTGGGCTCGGGCTGGTGCTTTTGCCGTTATGCATCAGCCTCGTGGTTAGAGTTCGTCCATCGGGCGTCCCCGGAGGAAACGACGCGGCGCAACAATCAAAGCTGCGTGCAGCGCGAGGCAAGCAGCGGCGCTTCGATGTTACTCACCGGCGATATCCAGCGCTAAGTCCTGCCCACCGATCTGGAGGGCGCCTCGCGACGACGGGCATCGAAGTGCAGACGGAGCGGCGTTGCCGCGCGCGGTATTGGCTACAATGATTGCGCGGATCCTCCGCGACCTTAGCGCAAACCCACACCAGAAGAGAGGCGAGTCATGGCCAAGAGGGAAGGCGACACCGTCTATCGCGTCACCGAAGTGATCGGCACCAGCAGCACCTCGTGGGAGGATGCGGCGCGCAACGCAGTCAAGACGGCGGCGGGCACCTTGCGCGACCTGCGCATCGCCGAGATCGAGAAGCTCGACGTCAAGATCGAGGACGGCAAGGTGGTGCAGTTCCGCGCCCGCCTCGCACTGTCGTTCAAGTACGAGGGCTGAGCCTGTTCAGAGCGGTGGTGCGCGTCACCGGCGCCGGGCGGCTCGAAGATTTCCGCGAGCGTGTGCGCTGGCTGATGGTGCGTGACCTCGATGCCGAGGACTACACCGAGCACCACACCGACGGCGTGCTGGAGTATCGCTTCGAGCCGAGGAACGGTATCCCGTTTCCGGCCTTCGCCGCGGCGTCGGGCGACTTTCCCGAACTGCGCGTGGAAGCGGAATGGGAGCACGACGGCGTGCTCGGCCGCGCGGTACTCGAGAACGGCCGCGTGGTGCAGGAGACCGCCGCCCGGCCCGGCCCGGCAGCGGTCGATATCAGCGTCGCCGAGGACGGCAGGCTGGTCCTCGCCATGGCGTGCCGCAAAAGCGACGACGCACTCATCGGCTACGCGGTGACTTACGAGCGGCACACGTATTTCCGCAGCCGCGAGGGCGTCCTGGAGCTGGTGACGCCCGATACGCCCGACGCGCCGCTCGAAGACCTCGCCTTCGGCTTCGTCGGGGAATGGCTCTGGTATGACGAAGAACAGGCGCCGGTCGAGCGTGCGCGCTACGCCGATTACGGCTACCCGGTGCGCGGCGCGAATCTCAAATCGGAGAAGCTGGCGCTGCTGCGGCCCTGCGGGCTCAAGTTCTCCTCGCTCGACGCGGCCGGCCGCGAGGTGCGCGAGGCGCTCATCGCGCAATGGCTGAAGCTGGCGTAGCCATCGAGCCGCGGCGCCGCTCGGTGCAGTGCGCCTCGCCGAAAGGCCTGCACCGCGTCGCGTACCTCGAGTGGGGCGACCCGCGCAACCGCGACGTGCTCGTCTGCGTGCACGGCCTGACGCGCTCGGCGCGTGACTTCGATAGCCTCGCGCGCGAGCTGTACGGCCAGTTCCGCGTCGTCTGCCCGGACGTCGCGGGCCGCGGCGACTCCGACCGGCTCGCCGATCCGACGCTCTACGCCGTGCCGCAGTACGTCGCGGACATGGTGACGCTGATCGCGCGGCTCGACGTCGAGTCGGTGCACTGGGTCGGCACCTCGATGGGCGGGCTGATCGGCATGGCGCTCGCCGCGCAGGCTGCCACTCCGGTGCGCAAACTCGTGCTGAACGAGGCCGGCCCGGTGGTTGCCAGGGCGGCGCTCGAGCGCATCGCGACCTACGTCGGCCTGCAGCCCGAGTTTCCGGACATGGCACAGGCAGAGGAGTACGTGCGGCGCATCTCGGCGCCCTTCGGGTGGCACAGCGATGCCGAGTGGCGGCTGCTTACCGAGAGCTGGGTGCGGAAATGCGACGACGGCGTTTATCGCCCGCGCTATGACCCGCGCATCGCGGCAGCTTTTGCGGTTCCGGAAAAAGACCTGGAGCTCTGGCCGATATACGATGCCGTGCGCTGCCCGACGCTCGTGCTGCGCGGCGAGCTCTCCGACATGCTCAGCCCCGAGACCGCGGCGCAGATGACGCAGCGCGGCCCGAAGGCGCGGGTGATCGAGATCGCCGAGGTCGGGCACGCGCCCACCCTGATGCATGCAGACCAGATCGCATTGGTGCGAGACTTTCTCTTGCAGGGAGAGCGGCAGTGAGAAAAATCCTGTTGTTGTGCTTCGTCGCCACCCCGGTTCTGGCGCAGTCGACGCTCGACTCAGTTCGCTCAAAAGGTTATCTGCAGTGCGGCGTAAGCACGGGCGTTGCCGGGTTCTCGCAGCCCGACTCCAAGGGCGTGTGGCGCGGCATCGACGTCGACCTGTGCCGCGCGGTCGCTGCGGCCGTATTCGGCGATGCGAACAAGGTGCGCTATACGCCGCTCACCACGCAGCAGCGCTTCACCGCGCTGCAGTCGGGCGAGGTGGACCTCCTCGCGCGCAACACCACCTGGACGCTGTCGAGGGACACCAGCCTCGGGCTCAACTTCGTCGGCGTCAACTATTATGACGGCCAGGGCTTCATGGTGCCCAAAAAGGCGAACGTCAAGAGCGCGAAACAGCTGAACGGCGCCACCATCTGCCTGCAGCCGGGGACGACGACGGAGCTCAACCTCGCCGACTACTTCCGCGCCAACAACATGAAGTTCAAGCCGGTGGTGATCGAGAAGCTGGAGGAAGTGCTGAGCGCCTACTTCGCGGGGCGCTGCGACGCGCTCACCACCGACCACTCGGGCCTCGTCGCTCTGCGCGCTTCGCGCGCGCCGAAGCCGGACGAGCACCTGATCCTGCCCGAGATCATCTCGAAGGAGCCGCTGGGACCCGCCGTGCGGCACGGCGATGACCGCTGGTTCGACATCGTCAAGTGGTCGCTTTTCGCCATGCTCGAGGCCGAGGAGCTCGGCTTGAATTCGAGGAACATCGACGCCCAGGCGAAAGGCCCGAGCCCGACGATCCAGCGCTTCGCGGGCGCGAGCGGCGACCTGGGCACGCTGCTCGGCGTGGACAACAGGTGGGCCTACCAGATCGTGAAGCAGGTCGGCAATTACGGCGAGAGCTTCGACGCGAACCTCAAGCCGCTCGGCTTCGAGCGCGGCTTGAACCGTCTGTGGAACCAGGGCGGACTGATGTACGCGCCGCCGCTACGCTAGATCGTCGCCGAGCCAAACGTGCAGCGGATGCGCACACCTAACCCCTCGCGATGACCAGCCCAACGGCCACCCTCAACGCCGACGAGCGCCTGGTCCAGCCGGAGTTCACCGGCACGGCCACCGAGTATTTCCGCATCTGGATCGCCAACCTTTTCTTCACGCTCGCTAGCCTCGGGATCTATTCCGCTTGGGCGAAGGTCCGCAAGCGCCGGTATTTCTACGGCAGCACGCGCCTGGACGGGGATAGCTTCGACTACTTTGCCAGCCCGAAGGCCATCCTCAACGGCAGGATCATCGCCTTCTCCGTCTTCGCGATTTACGCCATTATCGGAGAGCTCTACCCGCAGTCCCGCTATGCGTTCTGGGCCGCGGCTGTGCTTGCGTTTCCGTGGCTGGTCGTTCGCGCCCTCGGCTTCAATTCGCGCAATTCAGCCTACCGCGGCTTGCGCTTCGACTTTCAGGCAACGACGAAGCAGGCAGCCCGCGTCTATATCGGCATGCTCGCGGTCGTCGTCCTGACCGCCGGGCTCGCTTTCCCGTGGTTCATGGCGAGGCAGAAGGCGTTCGTCGTGTCGCAGCACGCGTTCGGCACGAGCCGCTTCGAGTGCGAACTTCCGGCCCGCCGGTTCTACGGGATCTACATCCGCGCCTCGCTGCTGTTCCTCGCTTTCGCGATTCCTGGCATCGCGCTGACCGGCTACCTCACTTTCAAGCAGTACGACGGCAGCATTTCGCTTCCGGAGGCGTTCGCGTGGCTGGCTTGGCTCTTGCCGGTGCTGCCGGTATACATCGGGTACGCAGTTTCCTTCGCCTACGTGCAGGCGCGCTCCGCGAATTTGCTCTGGAGCAAGGTCCACGGGCCCGGGCTGAGGTTCGCCTGCACGCTTTCCGCCCGCAAGCTCACGCGGCTCTACTTCGGCAACGTGATCGCCATCGCCTGCTCCGCCGGCCTCCTGATTCCGTGGGCAGTCATCCGCACCTTGCGCTACCGCCTCGCGAACTTCTCGATGATCGTCGCGGGAAGCCCGGTGCATCACATGAATCCGTCGCTCGCGCCGGTCGGCGCGAGCGGCCAGGAGCTGGGTGACTTCTTCAACGTGGACGTGGGCGTATGAGCGTCATCGAAGCCGACTATTTCGACGGCAAGACCTCGGTCAAGCGGCCGGTCGGCATCGTCATCTCGCGCGGCAAGCTGAAAATCATCGGCAGGGATCTGGAGCAGGAGTTCGACGGCCGGCTTGTGCGCAGGTCGCTGCGCATCGCAAACACGCCGCGGTGGCTCTACTTGCCTGGCGGCGGCGCTTGCGTCACATCCGACAATGCAGTCGTCGATAGGATCACGCGCGAGAGACGCTACGAGAGAACTCTTCACGAATGGGAATCCCGGCCGGCGTACGCGGCGCTGGCCGTGGCGCTAGTCGTAGGGATGCTCTGGCTGCTCGTGGACCGCGGCGTGCCCGTCGCCGTCGAGCACATCGCCGGACATATTCCGGTCGAAGCGGAAGCCGCCCTGGGCCGCGAGACGCTCAGGGCGCTGGACGAACGCATGATGCGCAAAAGCACCCTTGCCGCCTCCAAGCAGAACTCGCTGCGCGCGAAGTTCGCCGGCATGGTTCGCGCCGCGGGGGAAACGGCGCCGCACACTCTCGAGTTCCGGGAAAGCGCTGTTGGAGCCAACGCATTCGCGCTACCCTCCGGCATCATCATCGTAACTGACGGGCTTGTGCGCCTTTCAAGAAGCGACGACGAGGTGCTGGGCGTGCTCGCCCACGAGCTCGGCCATGTAAAGCATCGGCACACGATGCGGCGCCTGCTGGAGGGCTCGGCAACCGCTCTGATCATCGCGGGCGTGACTGGCGACGTCGCCTCTACGACTTCGCTTGCCGCCGCCGCGCCCGCCGTGCTGCTCCAGACCAGGTACTCGCGCGACAACGAGCGCGAGGCCGATGCCTACGCCGTGCAGATGATGCGCAGGGCCAATGTCGATCCAACCTACCTTGCGAGGATCCTCACGCGAATGGAGCGGAGCGGCGGCGGGCGCGGCAGGAATATTCCGACTTTCCTGTCCACGCATCCCCAAACCGGCGAACGCGAAGCGCTCGCGCTCGCGGCGGCGGGCGAAACGCGCGGGCCCTCGCGCGGCAAGGAGGAGCGCATCGACTTCACCGGGCTCTGGAAAGAGGATTGCGAGCAGCTCTATGGGCTCCAGTTCAAGCCATTGGAGAAGCAGGGCGTGTACTCGGTATCGCTGTGCGGCCCGGCCGGCTGCCTGGACCCAGGGACGTACCGCCCCAACACCACCGTGCAGGGCGATCCCACGTACGATGTCCTGTACGCGGAGGAGATCCTCATCAAGCAACCCCGGGGAGCTTCCACGAGCTATGTGAAATGCGCCAGCGAAGTCATGCCCGAGGTGCCGGAGAGGTAGCGCGCTGTATGGCGCACGTTAAGGCCATCGCCGTCGCGGCAGCCGCAGCGATTGCCGCCTTGAGTACTGCATATGGCGGCGAGGTATCGACATCGCGCCAGCAGCCTGCCGTGGTATGTACGTCGGAGGGCGGTGGCCCATGGATCGTCAAGGCACGGGGAACATTGACCCGGACAAAATCGAAAAGCAAGATAATTTATGACGTGGACCTCGGGGGACAACGTTATAGCTGGCGATTTATCACCAATCCCGAGGGGAGCACGACGATCGTGGGTCCCGGGTTTCTGTCGCAATCGGACGCTGGCCCGCGAGCCCAGCAGCTTTACGTCACAGGAGAGATACACGAGTACGCCGGACCGACCGTCCTGTCGCTAGCCGTTGGCTCGAGGTGTCCAACCCGCGATCCGAAACGATGGAACCCCACATGGTCCCCGAAGTAATCAATTTCGCACAGAAGCTTTCCACGTTCTCAGAGCATTGGTCGCCGCGCGTGGTGGCCGAGATGAACGACTACCAGTTCAAGCTCGTCAAGCTGGAAGGGGAGTTTGTGTGGCACGACCACAAGGACACAGACGAGGTATTTCTGGTGCTCAAGGGTGAAATGGAAATTGGCTTTCGAGAGCGTAGCGTCATTGTCCGCGAGGGCGAGATGTTCGTCGTGCCTAAAGGGGTCGAGCACATCACCCGTGCGGCGCATGAATGTGCTGCGTTACTGGTCGAACCGCGGGGCGTCATAAATACCGGCGAGGCCGGCGGCTCGCTTACCGCACCGAACGATGTTTGGGTCTAGCGTGCCAGCCAATCTGCTCGTGGCCGCGGAGTTTCTTGCCATCTCGTGCGCGGCAGTGTTTGCCGGAGCAGCGACTTACATAAACCTGGTCGAGCACCCTGCGCGCATGAGTCTCGACACTCGCGCCGCTGCCGAGCAGTGGGCGCCAAGTTACCGGCGCGCTACGCTCATGCAGGCGCCTTTAGCCATTCTCAGTTTTCTCGCGGGTTGTGCGGCCTGGTTCCTGGGTGGCGGCACGGCGTGGCTTATCGCGGCCCTCCTTATCGGCGTGGTCGTGCCCTTCACTCTCGTCGTCATCAAGCCCACAAACGATGAGCTCCTGGCTTCGGGACGTCGATCTCGCGTCGGCGGATACGCGGGCGTTGCTGGAGCGTTGGGGCAGGCTTCATGCAGTGCGCAGCCTGTTGAGTGTTCTCTCGACGGTAGTAATCGTTGTGGCAGCTTTTTGCGCCCTGACCGTTATTCGGCCTTCGCGCCGCTATCGCGCACGACCTTGGCCCACTTCACCAGCTCGCTCTTCACGTAATCGGCCGTCTCGCGCAGCGGCGCCGCCGTCGGCTCGAAGGCCAGGCCGTCCAGCCGCTCGCGGATATCAGGGCTTTGCACCGCACGCAGCACTGCGTCGTTCAGCTTCTGCGCGATGTCGGCAGGCGTTGCCGCCGGCAGGAAAAGCCCCACCCACGTGTAGTCCTCCATTCCGGAATAGCCGAGCTCGCCGAGCGTCGGTACGTTGGGAAGCGAAGCGAGCCGCTTGCCCGACGACACTGCGAGCGCGCGCAGCTTGCCGGACTTGATATGCGGCAGCGGTGCCGAGCCGGCAAGCGATCCGATCGGCGGCTGGCCACCGAGCAGCGCGGCCACCGCGGGGCCCGCGCCGCGGAACGGCACGTGCGTGATGTCGACCTTGGCGCGCACCCTGAACAGGTTCTCGGCGGTGAGATGCGGCGTGGTGCCGCTCGAGGGCGAGGCGAAGGCCAGCTTCTGCGCCCGCGCCATCTGCAGCAGCTCGGCGAGCGACCGAGCCGGAAACTCCGCGTTGACTAGGATCAGGTTCGGCTGCGAGGCGACCACGGCGACCGGAATGAAATCCTTCTGCGCGTCGTAGCCGGGGTCGGCAAAGAGTGACGGGTTGACGGCGTAAGCCGAAGAGTGCGCGAGGATCGTGTAGCCGTCCGCGGCCGACTTGGCGACCTGCGCGGCGGCGAGGTTGCCGCTCGCGCCGGTCTTGTTCTCGACGACAATCGGCTGGCCGAGCGCCTCGCTCATCCTCGGCGTGATTAGGCGCGCGATGATGTCCACAGGTCCGCCAGGGGGGAACGCGACCACCATGCGGATCGGCTTCGACGGATACTCTTGGGCGAACGCCGTTCCCGTCGCGACCGCGAGCGCGAACGCTGCCTGCAGAATCGTTCTCACGACAGTCTCCCCCTTCTTAGTCGGCCTTCGCTCCTGTATCGCGCACGACGCGCGCCCACTTGGCGATCTCGTCGCGCACGTACTGCTCGGTGTCGCGCAGAGGCACGGCGCTCGGCTCGAAGCCCAGCGCGACCAGCCGAGCGCGTATCTCGGGGGCCTGCACTACCTTGAGCACCGCCCCGTTTAGCTTCTGCATCGTCTCCTGGGACGTGCCGGCGGGCGCGAACAGCCCGATCCAGACGTAGTCCTCCATGCCGGCGAAGCCGAGCTCGCCCAGCGTGGGAACCTCGGGCAGCGCCGCGAGCCGGTGGCTACCCGACACGGCGAGCGCGCGCAGCCTGCCGGCCTTGATCTGCGAGATCGGTCCGGCAGCCCCTAGCGAGCCGATCGGCGGCTGGCCACCGACCACCGCGGCGACCGCCGGCCCCGCTCCCTTGAACGGCACGTGAGTGATATCGAGCTTGGCGCGCACGCGGAACAGGTTCTCCGCCGTCAAATGGGCCGTCGTGCCGCTGCTCGGCGAGGCGTAGGCAAGGCGCCCGGTGCGCGCCATCTGCAGCAGCTGCTCCAGCGTCCTGGCGGGAAACGCCTCGTTGACGACAATCAGGTTGGGCTGGGATGCGACGATCGCGACCGGGGCGAAATCTTTTTCCGGGTCGTAGCCGGGGTTCGACCACAGGCTCGGGTTGATCGCATAACTCGCCGAGTGCGCGAGCAGCGTGTAGCCGTCGGGCGCGGCCTTCGCGACCTGCGAAGTCGGCAGATTGCCGCCGGCGCCGGCGCGATTCTCGACCACTATGCTCTCCCCCAGCGTCTCGCTCAGCTTCGGCGTGATGAGGCGCGCGACAATGTCCACCGGCCCGCCCGGCGGAAACGCGACCACCAAATGAATCGGCTTTGAGGGATACGGTTGCGCGAGCGCGGCACTCGCAAAAGCGACCAGCGCGATCTTGATCAGGCTTTTCATGGCCGCCGCCTCCTATCCGCTGACTGCGACCGGCGCGATGGCCTCGATGTCGGTCACCACGTCGACGATCGCGGGCCTGCCGCTTTGGATTGCCTTTTCCAAGGCAGCGGCAAAATCTCCGGGACGCTCAACCCGCATCCCGAGCGCGCCGATGTCGGTCGCGACGCGCGCGAGATCGACCATGCGGTAGGTCCACAGCTCGCGCGCTTTGGCGGTCTGCTCGCCGCCGTAGGCGCGGTCGAACCCCCGCTTCGACTGGTTGCCGCTCGCGTTGTTGTTCACCACCGTGACCGCTGCGATGTTCCAGCGCACCGCGGTCTCGATCTCGCCGAGGTGATACCACAACCCGGCGTCGCCGGTGAAGGTCACCACCGGCCGCTCGGGCGCGGCGCATTTCGCGCCCAGACCGGCGGGAAACGCCCAGCCGAGGTGGCCGGCGCTGCGCAGGAAGCTCTGGCGTCCCCGCAGGTCGTACATGCCGCCCATCCACATGCCGGCATGCCCGGTGTCGGCGAGCACGATCGCGTCCTCGGGCACATGCCGGCTCAGCTCGGCGCAGATTCTTTCCGGGCGCACCGGCGCGGCGTCGGACTCGAGCGCCGGCCGGTACTTGTCGCGCCATTCCCTGCAGATGGCTTTTACTTGTCCAAGCCATTCCGGCCTCTGGCGGGCCGGGCATTCCTTCAGCATGGCTGAAAGAACCGTCTTGACGTCGCCGAGAATGCCGACCTTCACCGGATAGTTGCGCCCGATGGTTTCAGCCTCGATGTCGACCTGGATCGCCGGCACGCCGATCTTCGGCACCGTCCAGACGTGCGTCGTCATCCCGCCTGCCGAGGTGCCGACGAAGAACACCAGGTCGGCCGCGGCGACGACGCGGTTCGCGCTTTCGCGCGAATAGCTGCCGACCACCCCAACCGCGAGCGGGTGCGAGGCGGCAATGCAGTCCTTGCCGTTGAGCGAGGTGGCGACTGGGATCGAGAGCGTCTCGGCGAGCGCGACGAGCTCGGGGCCGGCGCCCGACCAGCGCACGCCGCCGCCGGCGACGATCACGGGTCGCTCAGCTTTCTGCAGATACTGAAGCGCTTTCTTTAAGTCATCGAGATCCGGTCGGGGGCGAAAGGCGGGCACGCGCGCAAACTGCGGCTCGACGAGCGGCGCCATCTCGGCTTCTTCCTGGTCGAGCTGTCCTTCGTTGCCGCGGAACTGCAGGTGCACGGGACCGGGCGCGCCCGAGGTGGCGACGCGAAACGCCTGGCGCAGCATGTCCGGGAAGCGCTCGACGGCGTCCACCGTGGCGTTCCATTTCGTCACCGGCTCGAACGCCGGCACGTCGTCGATCTCCTGGTACACCTTGCGGAACTTGGTCTTCGGGTCGCGCCCGCCGGTGAAGGCGATCACCGGCGAGTGCGCGAGCCAGGCGTCGCGCAGCCCGGCGGCCAGGTTCAGCGCGCCGACGACCTGCGCCATGCATACCCCCGGCTTTCCCGAGGCGCGCGCATAGCCGTCGGCCATGTACGCCGCCGCTTTCTCGCCGTGGCAATGAATCCTGTGAATCGCGGTGCGGCGTTCCATCTCGGCGAACGTGCGGCGCAGCACCGCCGGCACCATGAAGACATGCGATACTCCGTAGCCGGCCAGCATGTCGGCCAGCACTTGCGCGCCGGTGAGTTTCATGGATTCCTCGAAGCTCCGGCGCGAAGTATATTGCGGTCCGATGGCGCGAGGGCTGAAACCGATCCGGCGCGTGGTGACCGGCAACGACGCGCACGGCCGCTCGCGCGTGCTCTTCGACAGCGCGGCGCCGAACGTGAACCCCGGCGCGGTGAGCCCGAGCGCCGGCATGACCGACCTGTGGGTCTTTGAGCGCTGCCCGGCGCCGATCGGGGGCGAGCGCGACGACGGCAATCTGCCGTTTCATTTCGAGCCGCCGCCGAGCGGCGGCCACTTGCGCATCGTCGAGTCGCAGGGACGGCCGCCGGATTACGATGCGGCCGCCGATCGCTCGGCGATGCCCGTGCACGAGCCGCGCCGGCGCCCGGGCGGCACTTGGGACAAGGGCGGGCAGAACGCTTTCAGCTCGCCGATCCACAAGTCCGCGACGGTGGACTACGGCGTCGTCCTGGAGGGCGAGCGCGTGCTGCTACTCGACGACGGCGAGCACGTGATGCGGCCGGGCGACATTGTGGTGCAGCTCGGCAACTGGCACGGCTGGACCAACCCGCGCTCGGGCTCGCTGATGGCCTTCATCATGATGGGCGCTGAACTCGATGAGTAAGCCGAAGCCGGTACGCCGGCTCGTGACGATGGACGACGAGCGCGGAACGTCGCGCACGGTCGAGGACGGACCGGCGCCCGATGTGCGTACCGACCCGGCGCGCCCGGGTTTCTCCTCTACGCTCATCTGGGCGACCGATCGTAGCCCCGCGCGGATCGCGAACCGATTGCCGGCCATTGGCGACACGATGGCGCCGCCGCCAGGCGGATCCCTGTGCCGCATCGTCGCGCTTCCGCCGGACCGGGGGCGCTCGTTCATCATGCAGAAAACGTGCACGCTCGATTTCTGCATCGTGCTCGAGGGCGCCGTCACGCTCATCCTCGACACCGAGGAGGTGCAGCTCAGCGCGGGGGACGTCGTCGTGCAGCGCGGCACACGCCACTCCTGGAGCAACCGCTCCGATCGCATCTGCATCCTGGCGATCTCGTCACACGACGCGACAGAAGCCGCGCATGCTTGAGCTCGACCGCACCACGCCGGCGCTCGCCGGCCTCGTCTCGGCCGACAAACCTCTCGACCGAATCCATCATGGCATGAGCTTCGGCGAGGGTCCGCTGTGGAACCGCCGCGACGGCAGCTTCCTATGGGTCGACATCGTCGGCGACACCATCTGGCGCTGGCAGCCTGGCATCGGGGCGAAGCCGCTCATTCGTCCGTCCGGCAAGGCGAACGGCCTCACTTTCGACCGCGAAGGGCGCCTGTGCGTCGCCGGCTGGGCGTCGCGCACTGTGTGGCGCGTCGAGGCCGACGGAGCCGTGAGAACGCTCGCCTCGCACTACCGCGGCCGCAAGATCAACAGCCCGAACGACATCGTGGTGCGCTCCGACGGCTCGATCTACTTCACCGATTCGCCCGGCGCGCTCTACAACGTCGGCATGGCGGCCGCGGACCTGCAGCAGTACCTCGAATTCCAGGGCGTGTTCCGCATCGCGCCCGACGGCGCGGTCGATGCCGTGATCACCGACACGGTTTATCCGAACGGCCTTGCCTTTACGCCGGATGAGTCGGTGCTCTATGTGAACGACACGCGCCTCGGCGAAATCCGCGCCTACGACATGCGCGCCGACGGCAGCTGCGGCGCGATGCGGCTGTTTCACAAGCTCACCGGAGCCGAGCCCGGCATCGCCGACGGCATGAAGGTCGACCGCGAGGGCAACATCTACTGCACCGGGCCGGGCGGCATCCACGTGATCGCGCCCGACGGTAAGCTCCTCGGCCGCATCCGCATCAGCGATCATTGCACCAACCTCGCCTGGGGCGAGGCCGACTGGCGCTCGCTCTACATCACAACCTATCACTCCGTGTTTCGCACGCGGGTGAACGTTCCCGGCATCGCGGTATGGTGAGCTTCGAAAAAATCGCCGGCCCCTACGGCGGGCCGACCGGCGGCCTCGCCTGGGACGGAGCCGCCATGCTCTTCAGCGCTCTCGGCGAGAGCCGCATTCTGCGCTACGAGCCGAACAGCGGCGAAGTGAGCGTCGTGCGCAAGTACTCGAACCGCACCAACGGGATCGCATTCGCGCCCGACGGCGCGCTCTACGGGTGCCAGGAACTGTCGCGGCGCGTCGTGCGCTTCAACCACGACGGCTCGACCGAGCAGGTCTCGGTGCTGCTCGATGGCGCCTACCACAACCAGCCCAACAATCTCGCCGTCGACTCGCGCGGCCGCATCTGGTTCAGCGACCCATGGAGCGAGCTGCGCGCTTCCGGGCCGCAGATTTTTCCGCCGCTTGCGCACGCATCGGTGCTGCGCCTGGAGCTCGACGCATTTGGCAAGCTGTGGACGATCCAGCGCATGACCTACGACACCGCCGCGCCGCGCGCGGTTGCGCTCTCGCCCGACGAGGCGACGCTCTATGTCGCCGAGAGCGACAACCGGCCCGATGGACGGCGCGAGTTGCGCGCCTATCCCGCGCGGCGCGACGGCACGCTGGGCGCATTCGCGCTGGTGCACGTTTTCGGCGGTGATCATCGCGGCGAGCAGCGCGGCATCGAGGGCCTGTGCGTCGATCGCGCGGGCAACATCATCGCCTGTGCCGGCTGGAAGCGCGGCGGCCCCGGCCCGCTGATCTACGTCTTCTCGCCTTCGGGCGCGGTGCTCGAGTCGCATCCGTTCCCGGCCGACGAGCCGATGAACTGCGCCTTCGGCGAGCTTGGCAGCCTCTATGTCACGACCGCGGGCGGCGAGCTGTATCGCGGTCGACTTAAAGGAGGCGCGCCTTGAGGGCAGGGCTGATCATCGCGCTCGCCGCGCTGCTGTTGCCAGCGCAGGCGCTGGCACAGGCATATCCGACGAAACCCATCCGCATGATCGTCGGCCCTGGCCCCGATTCGCTCGCGCGCCTCTTCGGGCAGAAGCTCACCGAAGCGTGGGGGCAGCCGGTGCTCGTCGATCAGCGCGGCGGCGGCGGTGGCACGATCTCGGCCGAGGCGGTGGCGAAAGCGCCGCCCGACGGCTACACGCTGCTGCTCGCGACGGGAACGCATGCGATCAACCCGCTCGTGTACAAGACTTCGTACGACATCGTGCGCGACTTCGTGCCGGTGACGCTTCTCGGCTCGACGCCTTTCGTGCTCGCAGTGCATCCGGCGGTGCGGGCGAGTTCGGTCGCCGGGCTGATCGCGCTCGCCAAGGCGCAGCCCGGCAAGCTCAACTACGGCTCGGGCGGCAGCGGCACGCCGCCGCATCTCGCAACGGAGCTCTTCAAGTCGATGGCGGGCATCGACATGGTTCACGTGCCGTACAAGACCGTAGCCGCCGCGATTACCGATCTCATCGGCGGGCAGCTGCAGGTGATGTTCACCGTCGCGCCGGCGGGCCTGCCGCAGATCAGGGCCGGTCGCATTCGCGGCGTGGCGGTGTCGACCGCGCGGCGCTCGAGCTTCGCGCCGGAGCTGCCCACCGTCGCCGAGTCGGGCCTGCCCGGCTTCGAGGTGTTCGGCTGGAACGGCGTGCTCGCGCCCGCGGGCACCCCGCAGCCGATCATTGCCAGGATGCACGGCGCCATCGTCGCGGCGCTGCGCGAGCCCGAGGTGCGCAGCCGTATGGCGAGCTTCGGCTTCGAGCCGATCGGCAACACGCCGGAAGCGTTCGGCGAGTTCCTCAAGTCCGACAGCGCGCGCTGGGCCAAGGTCGTGAAGGAGAGCGGCGCGCGGGTGGATTGAAGGCCGACATGCTGCGCAGGCGAATGCTCGTTGCAGCTTTGTCAACAGGCGCAGCGCTCGCTGCGCGGCACCGGTTGCCGCGCCGGAATATCCGAGCAAGCCGATCCGGTTGATTGCGCCGTTCGCGCCGGGCGGGCCGACCGATCTCTTCGCGCGCCTGATCGGTCAGAAGCTCGGCGAGCGCCTCGGCCAGCCCGTGGTGGTGGAGAACCGCCCCGGCGCGGACGCCTCGGTCGGCGCCGAATCCGTTGCCAAAGCGGCGCCGGACGGGCGCAGCGCTCGCCGGCGCTCGCCGACGCGCCGACCGTCAAGGAATCCGGCCTGCAGAATTCGAAGCGGATGGCATGCATGGACTGCCCGCGCCGGCGGGCACGCCGCGGCCGATTGTCGAGAAGCTGAACCGGGAATGCGTCGCCATCCTGCGCTCCCCCCGAGGTGCAAAAACAGCTCGGCTGCGAAGGCGCCGAGCCGATCGGCAGCACGCCGGAGCACTACGCCGCCTACCTCCAGCAGGACGTGCAGAAGTGGGGCAAGCTCATTCGCGAGGGCGGCATCCGCGCGCAATAGCGCGCGCCTACTTGATCGCCAGCGGATTGGTCGGCGAGCCCACCGCGCCGGTGATCGGCAGCGCCGGCGCGACGAACAGGAATTCGTAGACGCCGTCCGCCGCGCAGTCCGTGGCGAGGTCGGCGACGTAGAAGATCTCGCCCATGGTAAGACCCATGATCGGGATCGTGATCCAGTGCCAGGGCTGGTTGATGCCGGGCTCGGTCTCGTTCGGCCGCACCTCGCAGCCCCAGGTGTCGCTCGCGATCGCGGCAATCTGCCTGCGGTGGATCCAGTCGAGCGTTTCGAACGAAAACCCCGGCGCATCGCCGCCCGGATAGCCGTCCCAGCTGCCGGCGGCGAGCTTCGCCTCCATCTGCCCGGTGCGCACGATGACGTAGTCGCCGCGCCGTACTTCTACGTTTTCCCTCTTCGCTGTTCGGTCCAATTCCTCGCCGGTGATCGCGTGTCCATCGGGCAGAGCCTCCATGCCGAGCGCCTTGGGCACGTCGAGGAACACTCCCCGTCCGACCATCCGGCTCTTCGTCTTCTCGATGCCGCATTTCTGCGCGCCGAAGGAAGTCACCTCGCGGCAGTCGTAGCCGTTCCACATGGAGTTCTCGTAGAAGACGTGGCCTAGGCCGTCCCATTGCGTGCCGCATTGCAGCGGCATCACCACCATGTCGTCGGCGGCGCGGATGCCGCGATGGTCGAGCACGCCGGAGTAGGCGTCGGTGCCGGTTCGCAGCATCGTGTGCACCGGGTTGATGCGGCCGAGCGACGGGTACTTGCTCTTCGCGCCCTGCGGCCCGTTCTGGTCGAAGTTGAGCGCGAGCGAGATGACCTTGCCCTTGCGCACCAGGCGCGCCGCGGCGACGATGTCCTCGGCCTGCGTGTAGTTGAGCGTGCCGATCTCATCGTGCGGCCCCCATCGTCCCCAGTTCTTGAATTTCTCGGCGGCGGCGCGCAGGTCCTGGCGGGTAAGCTTACGGGCGGTCATGGCGCTGAATTATAGGAAGCTGAGACGGCTAGCGTATCAGGCGATCGCCCTTGGAGCGGTGCTCGGCGTCGCCTGGTACCTGGTTTCTAACACGCTTGCCAACCTGGAAGAGCGGCGCATCGCAAGCGGTTTCGCATTTCTGTGGCGCGAAGCCGGTTTCGAGATCGGCGAGGCGTCGTTCCAGCGCTACAGCGCCTCGGACACCTACCTCAAGGCGCTCGTCGTCGGGCTCGCGAACACCTTCAAGGTGTCGCTCGCCGGCATCGTGCTCGCCACCGTGCTCGGCGCCACGGTCGGCCTCTTTCTTGTATCGACCAATCGATTGTTGAAAGCCGTCAGTCGCGCATACGTCGAGTTCATGCGCAACGTGCCGCTGCTCGTACAGCTGCTCTTCTGGTACGCCCTGGTCACCGAAACGCTACCGCCGCCGCCCGAGGCGCTGCAGCCGCTGCCCGGCGTATTCCTTTCCAATCGAGGGATCTTCTTCCCGCTGCCGGGCAGCGCGCCGGTTCTCGACGGCTTCAACTTCAGCGGCGGACTGGCGATTACGCCGGAGCTCGCGGCGCTGCTCGTCGGCCTAGTGACTTACACCGCCGCATTCATCGCCGAAATCGTGCGCGCCGGCGTTCTTTCCGTCTCCCGCGGCCAGTTCGAGGCGGCGCGTGCGCTTGGCCTCACGCGCGGGCTCGCGATGCGCTACGTGGTGCTGCCGCAGGCCCTGCGCGTCATCGTGCCGCCGCTCACCAGCCAGTATCTCAGCCTCACCAAGAACAGCTCGCTCGCGGTGGCGATCGGCTACCCGGACCTGGTGTCGATCGCCAATACCATCATCAACCAGACCGGGCAGGCGATCGAGGGCATCGCCGTCATCATGGCGGTCTACCTGACGATTAGCCTGTCGATCTCGGTGTTCATGAACTGGTACAACGCGCGCATCAAATGAATAAGTTTTGGTCCGCCGTTCTTGGGGGGGTGGTTGCCTTTCTGGCATGGAAGTTCATCGACTGGGCGTTGATCCACGCGGTCTGGCAGCCCGATTCGAGCACCTGCCGCGCGGCCCAGGGCGCCTGCTGGGGTTTCATCGCCGAGAAGCACCGCTTCATCCTCTTCGGCACCTATCCCTACGCGGAGCACTGGCGCCCCGCGCTCGCCAGCATCTTTTTGGTTCTGCTTTGGCTGCTTAGTGCCTGGAGGATTTTCTGGAAATGGTGGCTCGGGGCGTTGTGGCTCGCCGGGCTCTCTGTCATCGGCATCCTGATGTGGGGCGGTGCGCTTGGGCTGCCTTACGTCGAGAACGAGCGCTGGGGCGGGCTGATCCTCAGCCTGCTGCTGAGCACCTTCGGCATCGCGTTCGCCTTTCCGCTCTCGATCCTGCTCGCGCTCGGCCGGCGCTCGGACATGCCGGTGATCCAGGCACTGTGCGTCGGCTTCATCGAGCTCGTCCGCGGCGTGCCGCTGATCTCGATCCTGTTCATGGCCTCGGTCATGCTGCCGCTGTTCCTGCCCGCCGGCGTGTCGATCGACAAGCTGCTGCGCGCGCAGCTCGCACTGATCTTCTTTGCCGCCGCCTATCTGGCGGAGGTAGTGCGCGGCGGATTGCAGGCGATTCCGACGGAGCAGTATGAAGCGGCCGACGCGCTCGGGCTCACTTACTGGCAAAGGACCGCGACGGTGATCCTGCCGCAGGCGCTGCGCATCGCAGTGCCGCCTTTGATCAATACCATCATCGGCTTTTTCAAGGACACCTCGCTTGTCGTCATCATCGGCCTGTTCGACCTGCTGCAGACGATCAAGGTGTCGCTGCAGGATCCGGCGTGGAGCGGATACGGCGTCGAGGCGTACCTCTTCGCGGCGCTGGTTTACTTTGCGTTCTGCTTCGCGATGTCGCTGTACAGCCGCAGACTAGAGCGCCGCTGACTGCGCGCGGCGCACGCCGGCCCGTGCCATTTCGCTCCAGGCGCGCCCGAGCGATCCCTCGAGGTCGATGGCGCGGCAGGCGTCCTCGATCACGCTGGTGTCGAAGCCCGTGGCGCGTGCGTCGAGCGCAGTCCAGGCGACGCAGAAGTCCGTGGCAAGTCCGCACACGAAGAGCTGTTTTATTTTTCTCTCCTTTAAATATCCCTTCAGGCCGGTAGCGGTCTCGCGGTCGGCCTCGAGAAAGGCCGAGTAACTGTCGATGCCAAGATGGTGCCCCTTGCGGATCACCAATTGGGCTTTTTGAATTTCCAGCGCGGAATGGATCGCGGCTCCGGCGGTTCCCTGGACGCAATGGTCAGGCCAGAGAACCTGCGTCCCATAAGCGAGCTCGATCGTTTCGAACGGCTTCCTGCCGGGATGCGACGAGGCGAACGAGGCATGGCCGCGCGGATGCCAGTCCTGCGTGAGGACCACGTTGACGAAGCGCGCCGCGAGCCGGTTGATGACCGGCACCACCTCGTCGCCCCTCGGCACGGCGAGCGCGCCGCCCGGCATGAAGTCGTTCTGCGCGTCGACGACGATGAGACAGGCGTCAGCGGCGGCGGCTTGCGGCATCCCAGTTTCGTTCGAGGTTGGCGATCAGCGCGGGGCTGAAATGGCAGAAGGCCTGCTCGCGGGCGTACACCGCCATGTAGCGGCGGAAGAGCTCGAGCGGCTCCTCGGCGACGCGGAACGCGCGGCGGTTGCCTGCAGCGCTAACGACGCCGGAGCCGGTCAGCTTTTCAACCGTGCGCTCGAGTGCCGCCTCTATTTCCGCCGCCGGCACGATCTCATCGCAGATCAGGCGCCCTTCCGGGCTCGCGCAATCGATGCGGCGCTCGGTCATCACCGCCTGGCGCGCGATGCGGTCGCCGACGAAGCGCGGCAGCCGGAGATTCGCCGCGCCCGGAATGATGCCTTCCTTGCGCGCCGGCAGCGTGAGGTAGGCATCCTGCGCCGCGAGGATGTAGTCCATCGTGAGCAGGACCTGGCAGTGGCCGCCGATTGCGAAGCCCTCCACCGCCGCGATCCAGAGCTTCTCGAGGGTCTTCTCTTCGGGAGAACAGTCGGGCGCGGCGAGCCCGCGGTAAATCTTGTTGACGAAACCCAGGTCGCGGATCAGATACCACAGAAAGCGGATCTTCCCCTGATAGAGATGCGTGAGGTTGATGCCGGCGCCGAACAAACGCCGCCCGGCGTATTTCGGGTGCTCGACGGGTCCGCCGCGCAGCACGCATACTTCGGTCTTCGGATCGAGCAGCGCCAGGTCGACCGCGATCTCCATGCCGTCGAGCGTCGATTCGTCCTCGGCGTTGAGAAAGCGCGGGTTGCGCATGCTGAGCACTGACGCCTTGCCTTCGCGGCGCAACTGCGCGCCTGCGAAGTCTGCTTTCCCCGTGTTTTCGTAATCCGGAAGGCGGGAGAGCGACTCTTCGCGCGGCAGAAGCATGGCGTGGCAGAGGTGCGCGCCGCAGGCGGGATCGGCGAGCACCTGGGAAAGGAACAGCCCTTGCGCCTTCTCCAGCCCTTTCTTGTCGCGTTGCGCAAGCCGTCCTTCGGCCTGCAGCTCGCCCCTGGAGGGGAGTAGGCCCGGGAAAGCTTCGCCCGCCTGCTCGCACAGACGGTCGATGCGCATAAAGCGGCTGCGGCCGGCCGTCAGCTTGTCGTAGATTGCAAGAGCATTCATCCGCGTGATGTACTGGTGCGGCGCAGCGGCAGGCTGCGTCGCGACACGAGATCGCTCACCCATTTCACCGAGCGCTTGGCGCGCTCGCATACCATCGGCAGCGGGAGCTGCCGGTAGTCGTCGTTGAAGACCTCGAAGCTGTAATCGCCTCGGTAACCCATCTCGTCGACCTGCCGCACCAGCTCGGCCACCTGCTCGTTGTGCACACCCTCGCCGGGGAAGACCCGGAAGTGCCGCGCGGTATCGATGCGGTCCTCCGGCGAGCGCAGCTCCTGCCACATGAAATCCGACAGCTGAACCAGGAAGACTTTCTGCGGGTCGATGTCCTGCAGGAGCCCGAGGTCGGTGCGGTTGGCGAGGATATGGTACGAATCCAGGCACACGCCGAGATTCGCGCGATCGGCTTCCTGAACGAGGTCCCAGGACTGCGGGAACTCGTTCACGTAGCGTCCCCAGGACAGCGCCTCGTATGCGATGCGAATGTCGAGCGGGACCGCCAGCATCGCCAGCTTCTGCAGATCCGCCTTCAAGGAATCCGTTTCACCGGTCGCATGCGCGGAAGTCGAAGAGCAGGCGAGCAGGATGCCGGAGCCCAGCGCGTGGCACATCTCCAGCATCGCTTTCGCCACATCGACCTTGTACGCGTGCAGGTGACCCGAAAGGCCTTCGAAATCGCGCAGCACCTGGAATCCGGTCACGCTGAGCCCGCTGGCGCGCACCGCGGCGATCGCGGCGCTTTCGCCGTCGGGATGCCCGACAATGTCGGTGGCGTTCAGCATGATCTGCGTGAATCCCGCCGCCTGCACCGCGCGCAGCTTCGCTTCCAGCGTGCCTGCAAGGGTGATCGTGTCCATCCCGAAGTGATCGAGGTTCATGGCTTGAGATGGCTCACCACGAATTCGAACGTCACGCCGCCGAGGTAAAACTGCGTGAGCGCACCCTTGTCGCTTGGCTGCACCGCGCCGTGGTCGACGAACACGATGCCGCGCTCCTGCAGCGCGCGCACCGCCACCGGCACGTTCGCAGCGCCCAGGCCGAGTCGCACCAGACCTTCGTCCCACTGGATGTCGTCGGCGCCTGGCGGCGGCTCGATCAGCTGGAGATAGAACTTGTGGCAGGGACTCTCGAGCAGCGTGCCCTTGGGCAGCACGCCGAAATACTGGCCGCGCGGCAGCACCGAGAAGCCGAACAGATAACTGTAGAAGTCCACCCAGTCGCGCGTGCGCTCGCCCAGGATAGCCTGGACCACGCCGAAGTAATGCAGGCCCGCGACCGCGGGCGGCCGCGGATCAGCGCCCGGCAGTGGAATGAAATCGACGTCGTAGATGGAGAAATCGCGGTAGCGATCGACGAAGTAGATCAGGCTGTCACCGACGCCGTGGATCCCGGGGATGTTGAGCTCCATCGCCGAGGCGCGCGTCGGCATGTCCCAGGCGCCGAGCTCGACCGAATGCTTGTGCGCAAAGGCGGCATCGCGCACGCGAAGTGCCATCGCCGATACCGTCGGCATGCCGGTGGTCGCGCCATGCGAGTTGACGATCAGGTTCATCGGTCCCTGCCGGTAGAGCATCACCTCGCGTGAGCGGTGGCGCGCGAGCGGCGCGAAGCCCATGCGCTGCAGCAGGTCGCCGAAGGCCTGCGGCTGGTTGGTGGCGTATTCGATGAATTCGATTCCGTCCATTCCCAGCGGATTGGACGGCTCGGGTATGCGCTCTCGGCTCGTCATACGGACAGTATCCTCCGCGACGCAATGCTGCAGGGTGTCGTCGTTGGATGCTAGCATTTGGCCAGAGGAAGGAGGGGGCATGACACGCGTCGTCGATGCGTTTTGCCGCCTGGCCGAGATCCTGATCGCGGCCTTCTTGGCAGTGATGGTGGTCATGGTGTTCGGCAATGTGGTGCTGCGCTACGCCTTCAACTCCGGCATCATCGTTTCGGAAGAAGTGTCGCGCTGGCTGTTCCTCTGGGTGACTTTCCTCGGCGCGATCGTCGCGCTCAGAGAGCACGGTCATCTCGGCAGCGATTTCCTGATCTCGCGCCTGCCGGTGCTGGGCAAGAAAGTCTGTCTCGTGCTCGGCCATCTGCTGATGCTTTATGCCACCTGGCTGGTGTTCTCCGGCGCCCTGGCGCAGGCGCGCATCAACTTGCATGTGGAAGCACCGGTGACCGGGGCTTCGATGGCCTTCGTCTATGGCACGGGCGTGGTGTTCGCAGTGTTCGCGGCGGTGCTGCTGCTGCGCGATCTGTGGCACATCCTGACCGGGCAGCTCTCGGAGGACGACCTGGTGATGCTCAAGGGAACCGAGGAGAAGCCTTGACCATCGCGGTCTTTCTCGGCTCCCTGCTCGGCGCCATGGCCCTCGGGATCCCGATCGCCTACGCGTTGCTGGTGAGCGCCATGGCTCTGATGTGGCATCTCGAGCTTTTCGACGCGCAGATCCTGGCGCAAAACCTGATCGAAGGCGCCAATAGCTTCACGCTGCTTGCGGTGCCATTCTTCCTGCTGGCCGGCGAGATCATGAACGTCGGCGGGCTCTCGAAGCGCATCGTCAACGTGGCGCTCGCGGTGGTCGGCCACGTCAGGGGCGGGCTCGGCTACGTGGCGATCATCGCGGCCTGCCTGCTCGCGTCCCTGTCGGGCTCGGCGGTCGCCGATGCCGCGGCGCTCACCGCGCTGTTGCTGCCGATGATGGTCAGGGCCGGTCACGGCAAGGCCCGTTCCGCCGGATTGCTCGCCGCCGGCGGCATCATCGCGCCGATCATCCCGCCGTCGATCGGCTTCGTGATCTTCGGCGTCGCCGCTAACGTGTCGATCACCAGGCTGTTCCTGGCGGGCATCGTGCCAGGACTGCTGATCGGCGCCTCGCTCTGGGTGACCTGGTGGTGGCTCAGCCGGCGCGAGCAGCTTCCGGTGCCGCCGCGCAAGTCGTTCGCCGAAATGGTGAAGGCGCTGCGCGAATCCGCCTGGGCGTTGGTGCTGCCGTTGATCATCCTGGTCGGCCTGCGCTTTGGCGTGTTCACGCCCACCGAGGCGGCGGTGGTGGCGGCGGTGTACGCGTTGTTCGTCGCCGCCATGGTCTATCGCGAGATAACGCTCGCGCAGATCTTCAGCGTATTCGTTAGCGCCGCCAAGACCACCGCGATCATCATGTTCCTGGTCGCGGCGGCGCTGGTCTCGTCCTGGCTCATCACCGTCGCCCAGATTCCCCAGCAGATGATCGCGCTGCTCGAGCCCTTCATGGGCAGCCAGATGCTGCTGATGATCGCGATCATGGTGCTGGTGATGGCGGTGGGCACGGCGATGGACATGACGCCGACCATCCTGATCCTGACCCCGGTACTGATGCCGGTGGTCAAGGCCGCGGGCATCGACCCGGTGTACTTCGGCGTGCTGTTCATCATCAACAACGCCATCGGCCTGATAACGCCGCCGGTGGGCACCGTGCTCAACACCGTGGCCGGCGTCGGCCGCATCAAGATGGACGACGTCACGCGCGGCATGCTGCCGTTTATGTGGGCCGAGTTCGCGATGATGTTTCTGATGGTGCTGTTCCCGCAGCTCGTCACCGCGCCCGCTAAATGGTTTTTGAATTGAGGAGGAGATGATGAAAAGGCAATTTGCATTCATAGCATGTCTCGCGGGGCTGCTCGGGTGCTTGCCCGCGCAGGCGCTGGAGCTCAAGTTCGCCACGCAAAACCCCAAGGGCCATCCGGTGGTGACGGGGATGGAAAGATTCGCCGAGATCGTGACCGCCAAGAGCGGCGGCAAGATCAAGATCAACCTGTTTCCGGGCGGCGTGCTGGGCGGCGATCAGGCCAACGTCTCGGCGCTGCAAGGCGGAACGCTCGATATGGTGGTTCTGAACTCGGGGATCCTGGCCTCGCAGGTCAAGGAGTTCGGGGTCTACGACTTTCCGTTCATGTTCGCCAACCCGGAGGAGGCGGACGCGGTCGTCGACGGGCCCTTCGGCAAGATGATGCACCAGAAGCTCGAAGCCAAGGGAATCGTGGGCCTTGCCTACTGGGAACTGGGTTTTCGCGACATCACCAACAGCAGGCGCCCGATCAACAAGGTCGACGATATCGCGGGGCTGAAGCTGCGGGTGATTCCCAACGCGATCAACGTCGACTGGGTCAAGGCGCTCGGCGCCAACCCGACGCCGCTGCCCTTCCCCGAGGTGTACGCCGCGCTCGATCAGAAGGCGATCGACGGGCAGGAAAACCCGGCGACGGTCATCAGCGCCAACAAGCTCTATGAGGTGCAAAAGCACATCGTGCTGAGCAACCACCAGTACAACCCGCAGTCGTTGATCATCAGCAAGAAGGTCTGGGACACGCTGAGCGCCGCGGACAAGAAGATCCTGGCCGATGCCGGCGTCGAGGCCTCGAAATATCAGCGCCAGGTCTCGCGCGACGCGGCGAGCAGCGCGCTTGAAAACCTGAAGAAGAACGGCATGCAGGTCACGGAGCTGTCAGCGCTCGAGTTCGCCAAGTTGCGCGAGAAGATGAAGCCGGTGATCGCCAAGTACTCGGAGATCGTGGGTGCGGAAACCGTCTCGGCTCTCCAGCGTGAGCTCGCCAAACTGCGTAAGTGAAAACCCGTATCGCGGTCGCCGGCGCGGGATATATCGGGCTCGCCCACATTCGCGCCGCGCAGTCGAGCCCGAGCTGCGCGCTCTCGGCCATCGTCGATCCGTCGCCCGAGGCCGCAAAGACCGCCGCCGGAGCGGGCGTGCCGCTCTTTAAGTCACTCGATGAACTCCTGGAGAGAAACCGCCCGGATGGCATCATCCTCGCCACGCCGAACGAGCTCCATGTGGCGCAAGCGCTGCGGTGCGTGGTTGCGGGCATGCCGATCTTGCTCGAGAAGCCTATCGCGCCGAGCGTCGCAGAGGCTCAGCAGTTGCTGGAATCCATTGATAAGAACGGAGCAAAGGTGCTGATCGGCCACCACCGCGCGCACAGCCCGATCATGGCCAAGGCGAAGGAGGTGGTCGAGTCCGGTGTGTTGGGACGTCTGGTGGCAGTGATGGGCAGCGCAATCTTCCTTAAGCCCGATGAATACTTTGCCAGCGCGCCTTGGCGGCGGGAGATCGGCGCCGGCCCGATCCTCCTGAACATGATCCACGAGGTGCACGGCCTGCGCATGCTCTGCGGCGAGATCGTCGCGGTGCAGGCATTCGCGTCGCAGGCAGTACGCGGCTTTCCGGTCGAGGACACGGTGGCGATCAACCTGCGGTTTGCCGCCGGCGTGCTTGGCACTTTCATGCTCTCGGACACTGCGGCCTGCGCGCGCAGCTGGGAGCAGACCTCCCGGGAGAACGAGGCCTATCCCAGCTACGCGGACGAGGACTGCTACGTCATCGCCGGCACCAACGGCAGCCTGCCGGTGCCCACCATGCGGCTCAAGACCTATCCGAGCGCCGCAGACCGCTCGTGGTGGAAGCCCTTCCAGATCGGCTTGGTGTCCATGGTGCGCGACGACCCTATCGAGCGTCAGCTCGAGCATTTCGGCGCAGTGGTACGCGGCGAGGCCGAGCCGCTGGTCAACGCCCGGGACGGCCTGGCGAACCTCCGGGTCACCGAAGCGATCGCCCAGGCGGCGAAATCCAACACGACGGTGGAAATCTCGTGAAGATCCTCATGCTCCACGGCATCAACCACAACATGTTCGGCAAGCGCGACCCCGCGCAGTACGGCACGATCACCCTGGCGGAGATCGATGCCAAGCTCCAGGCTCTGGGCCGGGAGCTTGGCGTGGACGTAGTGAGCTTCCAGACCAACGACGAAGGCGCGATGTGCGAGCGCATCCACCAGGCCTTCGCCGAACGCATGGATGCGGTCCTCATCAACGCCGGCGCATGGACCCATTACAGCTATGGCATCCGCGACGCGCTCGCCATCCTCACGGTGCCGGTGGTCGAGCTCCATATGTCGAACATCCACGCCCGCGAGGAATTCCGGCACCACTCGGTCTTCGCCGAGATCGT
>Ga0209577_10000597_pt1 | contig 35951 bp, 37 predicted proteins | sample GraSoiAngelo_109_FD_185874 | JGI IMG/M metagenome (GOLD analysis project Ga0209577, IMG submission 185874) | Grasslands soil microbial communities from the Angelo Coastal Reserve, California, USA - 14_0903_12_20cm (SPAdes) (version 2) | ecosystem: Environmental > Terrestrial > Soil > Grasslands... | reverse complement strand
CAAACCCCAGCCGCAAACCCTGCGCCCCGCTCACCGCCGACAACCCCGTCGGACCGCCGCGCACCGCATATGAGCGATCAGCGCCACCCAGCACCCCCGACACCGGTCCCCGCGCCGCCAACGGCAAGCTCGTCAGGTCCCGACGCGCCGAGTCAGACCTCAAAGAAGCATTCGGATGCGACACCGCCGACCCGCCGCTCCCCGTACCAAGCCCAGCCACGGCAACCCCAACCACCGCCAGCAACACCAGCCAAACGACCAGCCACCCCGCTCCGAAACCCCGCCGGCCAAGCAAAACTTCAGTCCCCATAGGGACACCACCTTTCCCCAGCTACTCACCATACTCGCCTGCGAGCCCACCACCAACATCCCTACAAACAACCCAACCCGGGTCCGCACAAACCCGCGATCAGCAAACCGCAGGCTGGGAGCACGCCACGCCGAACGCCCCCATCCCGTGACGCACTGCTGCTACGGGCTACACACAGCGTTGTGGTGACGGATCTGAGACTGCTGCTCGCACCTGGGGGAACGCCGTGCGCTGACGCCCCGGGGGCGCTGCAGAGCCCGGCCTCCGGATGCCGGTTAGCCTAGCCGCGACTCATCGGTAGCGCCTGGTGTCGCTGGGCGCGGCTGATCTGAAACGTCCGCCTGAGCAGGGAGGATCCGGGGTGTCGAGTCGCCGATCCCCGCTCAGGAGGTTCACCGTGAAGGGATGGGACATTGGAGCGTCAATACGGTAGATGTCAGCGCGAGCGGCACGGGTTTATCGTCGCGGGCGGGTACGTCGCTGTTGGCGCTGGTCGCCGATCGGATGGGCTTGACGGGCGGGTTGTGCGACGCGCTGGCGGGTACTCGGGAGCGCGGTCGGGGCTTGAGCCGGGGAAGGTGTTCTGCGATCTGGCGGTGATGCTCGCAGACGGCGGCCGGTGTGTCGGACCGTCAAGCGCCGAAGCGACCGTCGCGGCGCTCGAGAAGTTCCTTCTCAACCGGCCCCGCGCGATCGGTATGGCGACGGAGGATGCGCGCCGGATGGGGCCGCTTGCCGCAGCCACGGTCCTATGTGCGCGGAAGGGAAGACCCGCCGGACCAGAGTCGGCGATCCTGCAAGTCGGAGAGATTCCCGATCCCTCCCGGACCGGACGGGGTTCCATCCGCTTGGCGGTGTCGAGCATCAACCCGAGCGATGTGAAGAAGCGCGATGACTGGGTCGGCCACAGGAAAGGCATCGCCTTCCCCGACTGACGCATCCGAATGCTTCTTTGAGGTCTGACTCGGGCGCGTCGGGACCTGACGAGCTTGCCGTCTCGTAGGCGCCGGATCTCGCCTCTGATCTGCCAGCTGCGCTGGGATGACTGGCCGAGCCCGTTAACGGGAAGATCGGCCAGCGTGAGCGTCAGCAACATCCCGGTAGAGGACATCAAGCAGTGGCGCGGGCAGGACGTGATCGACCCGGAGGCCAAAAGGCTCGGGCGGCTCCTGGAGATTCTGTACGACACCCAGACCGACACGCCGGCCTTCGCGCTGGTCCGCAGTGGCCACCTGGGCGGCCGGCGCGTAACGCTGGTGCCTCTGAGCGGAGCGTCGGCTGGCCAGGACTACCTGCGGGTGGCCATCGAGAAGGGCGCCTTCAAGGATGCCCCCAGCTTCGATCCTGAACGCGAGCTCAGCGCCGAGGACGAGGCGCGCGCTTACGACTACTACGGGATTACCTATCCGCGGAGCGATCTAAGCGGCCGCGTGCTGGCCAAGCACTGATAGACGCCTAGTCAGCACTTTCCACAAGCGCCGCCCACTGTCCTGGCAGCCCGAGCATCGCCAGCCGAGGTTAGCCGCGGGCACCGCGATCGCTGGTCGTGCGCGAGCTCGTAGTAAACGTCAGGCACTGCATCGTCGTGGGTCGGTCATGGCGGCCGGCGAACTGATTGGACCCAGCAGCCGAAGGCTCGGACTCGGCGAGCCCGACAAGCCTGAGTAGCGTCAGCTGCTCACCTTTCGTACTCATCGGGCCATCGCAATCATCCTCCTTCAGGAGGAGCTGGTGAGCCCGGGCTTTCGCTCCAGTTGCAGCAAAGTTGTTGCGAACCGTTCCTTTTTGTTGCTCATTTCTGAGCTCTTGTCGCCGGAACCCGGGCTAGCGTCCCGATGCGTGATCCGGGCAGCGGGACATGGCCCTTTCGGCCGCGCAGCGGTGGCTCTCGCCGCGCTCGTGTCCGCTGCCCTCGTCGCTGGTTGTGCGGGCGTGTCGACGAGTGCGTCGACTACCCAGGCCCGGCCGACACAGCATTCCACGACGGCTACTGCGACCCGCCGACACCCCTCCTCCCATCCGACGCCGCGCTTGTCCTCCTCGACCGCAAGTTCCTCGGCCCACAACTCGCCGTAGACGTCGAGCACGTGGTCGACCGCGAGCCGGTCGCCGTGGTCGAGGACCCGCCGGTGGTAGGCCGACAGGGCGGCGTCGACCCGGACGGCGGGGGCTTCTCGCCTTTGATGTAGCGCCTGCGCCAGGCCTCCGGGCAGCTGACCCAGAGCGCGTAGGACGAGGGCGAGAGGTGCCGCAGAGGCTCGCCGTCGTAGCGCTCCGGGAGCCGCCTGGGCACCGGGATGCGGGCGGCCAGTTCGGCCGCCGTCGTCGGCGCGTCTTCCGCGCCGGCGAGCACGAGATCTGACATGAGATCTCCTTCGGTGAAGGATGGTTAGGTGGCGTCGGGGCCGAGGCCGCGGAAGTCCACGACCACGACGCCGTTGCCTTGCTCGGCACCCGCAGGCGGTGCGGGCTGAGCCGCGGCGTCTCAGCCCTCGCTGGGCGGTTGTGCCGTCTGCGTGTCGAGCTCGCCGTCCCAGAATGCCTGCCCCGGTGATTGCTCGGACGGCTGCTCGGCGGCTTCCCCTTGCCCCATGCCGTGATCGGGCTCGCCGTGGGCGAGGATCTCGCCGAGGTCGCGCCTGACCGCCTCGGTGTTCATCCGCTGCAGATAGCCGTTACGCAGCCACTGCTCGGTGCCGGGCGAGAGGGCGAGCAGGTCAGGCTTGCCGCTTCGGCGGATCACCTGGACCTGGCGATCCTTGGGCCCGATCGGCAGCACGACCGGCCCGAGCGCCGTGTACAGGTAGGCGCGATTCCGGCCGCCACCGCGACGCGCTTGCGCGCGTCGGAGTAGAGGGCCATCAGACCGGCGCGCGAGGCGCCCTCCATCTCCCCACGTCCTCGTAGACGGCCTCGACGTCGCGTCCGTCCTCGGTGATCGGCAGAGTGACGATCAGGCGACAGGCCATCTAGAGCCGCTTCGAACCCGGCGGTCCGTCGACCGGCTTGAACTCCTGGCGCCAGCGTCCCGGCACCACGGCATTGAGCCGCTTCAGCGCCAATGTAGGCGGCCACCTGCGCGCCGCCAAGCGGATTGCCGTTGACATGTGTACTCCTGTCTCAGGAGTGGTTCGCGCGCGGGTTTCGCGCGGAGCCGGGCGCCCTGCCGGCTAGCTGAAGCTACGTAGGAACCTGATGGCCGCTCGGCGGGATCGCGTGAGCGACCGGCTCGCGATGCCGACCTCCTCGACGATTCCGTGGCGTACCTTGAGCACGCCTGTCACCGAGCCGTCCGGCACCAGGTACCAGTAGTTGAGGCCGATGTGGAATGGCCCGCGGACGTGGAGGCGACGAGCCACTGGCGCCAGCCGGGCGCCCGGCCTGACCCCGTGAAGCGTGTAGCGGCGGTTTGCGCTCAGCACGAGCACCACTCGCTCAGCGAACGCGTTCCGCTCGCGTCTCGGCACGCTCCGTAGCAGCCTCGGCGAGGCGTACCCGACACGGATTCCGATCGGCGAGAAGCAGAAGAACTGCATGTAGCGCTTGCCGCGGGTCGAGCTGTGGGAGAGAGCCCGGTGCGCGCCAGTCCTCGACATTCCGAGGCGCACCGGTCCAAGCGCGCGACGCGTCAGACGTCCGCTGGCCGGTGGGCAGCCGACTGCCGGTCCGAAGGGCACCGACACCGGGGCCGGCCCGAGCGCCCGTCCGCCGTAGATGACGTTCCCGTTCGCGTCCTGATAGGTCTTCCACGTCGTCGTCGGGCCCTGGCCCACACCGGGCTTGGAGTAGTCGCAGACGCCGGACGGGAAGGCCTGTTGCAGCTCCTGCCATTGTGCGTCGGTGAACGTGACCGGATAGCTGGAGCGCTCGAGCGGCTTGAGCTGGCACTTCAGCACGTCGTCGGTCTTGGGCTCATCGGCCCCGAAGCGCGGCGTGCCGTACTGCTGGACTGTCTCGTCGCAGCTCTCGAAGGGGACGTCGTGGCCGTTGCCGTCGGTGCAGCGGTCGGCCACGCTGTCGGGTTTGTCCTGGACGATCTTCTGCGAGAGCGGAACGTCGCGGTGGTCGGCATATACCTTGGCCAACCACCCGTCCTCGGCGAAGATCGCGGCGTCGGCGAAACTTGAGTCGCCGATCAGCGGGGTCTGCCCCCGCCACAGGATCTGGTTGGCCGCCGTCCCGAAGTTCCGCAGCAGCCGGTTGCGCATCGCGTAGGTCCGATAGACGTCGTGGAAAGCGCCTGGATCGGGGCCGCGCAGGTCGATGATCGCCACGTCGTTGAGGTTCGAGGCGGTGTCGACGGCGCCGTCGGCGTACGCGCGCTCGAGCGCGAGCGCCGGGGCGAGGCTGCGCGCATCCGCGAGGTGGCCGTTGATGTCGATCCCGCCGAGATGCGCATTGAGGTCGGCGAACTGCTGGGCCGTGATCTGCCCGTTGCGCAGCGCGTCGAGGCCGTACTGGATCCCGACGTTGTCGAACGGCGCCATCGCGTACCCCGTGTCGGGATAGCGGCCAAACAGGTTGACCATGTAGTCCTCGAGCGTGCAGCGGACACCATGCGGATTGCTCTGCGCGTTCCACTCCTCCGACTGGGGCACGTCCGGGCAGTCGCTGCGGTCGGCCACACCCGAGTTGGGAATCACGGTCGTGAACGTGACCGGGTTACCGGGATTGGGGTGCTCGATCACCGCGCTCATCTGAACGGGCGTCCAGCCGTCTTGCTGGTCCTTGGTCTTCCAATAGTTCAGAAGCATGTAGTAGTCCTCGTACTCCATCGCCGAGGACCAGGCGTCCGTGAAGCTGCACTGCGGCGTAATGCCCTGATAGATGCCGGGGAAGGCGTTGGCCACCTGCTGCTGGACGAGCGACCCACCCGAGCACCCCGAGCCGATCGTCCACTTGATCTCGCCGTAGTGGTCGACGACCCACTCCTTGGCCATCTCCAGCGATTCCGCTTGCGTGAGGATGTTGCAGTTGTGGCCGGCGTTGTCGAGCGCAGTCGACATCACGACGAACCCACCGCCCAGCACCTTCTGGTCCTGGACGTCCGGGGCGCTCCCGGTGCCGTAGGTCGTGTCGCAGCTGGCGCCGTGCATGATCACCAGGCGGCCGTTGTACTGCGGCTGCGGCGCCCACGGCTCCCACGACTTCCCCGGCTGCCACAGCGTGGCGATCGCGTACTGATCGCGATCCATGTAGCCGGTCTCCTCACGGATGATGAACGGAACCGTCACACCATCGGTCGTGGTGGTCGTTGCGATCTGGGAGGACGGCGGCGGGTTGTTGGGATCGTAGGGCTGGAAGGCGTTGGTGTCGCCCTGGCCGGCCGAGTTGGAACCGTTGTTCTGCTGGCCGGCGGGCACGTAGTAGTAAGCGAACGTCGGCGGCTGGTCACACTGCTTGTCCTTGGCGCCGCTCTGACACTGCCACGGCTGGATCTGCGGCCCCGAGAAAACCGGGCCGCCAATCGGATGGTTCTGGACCGTCAGCGATGCACCATAGCCGTCGGGAAGGCGGGCGGTGAGGATGTTCGGACCATCGCTCAGACCCGTCACGAGCCCTTCGAACTTCCCGTTGGCCCGCATCGCGAACCGACCCGTGACGTCCTGGCCGCTCACGTCAAGCCGCACGCTCGACGGGTTGACACCCGGCGGCAGGACGATCTGCGTCAGCGCCTCGCCGCCGGACACGAGATCCGCACGCGCAGAGAGAACCTTGATCTGGACCAGGTCGTTCGCCGGGATCCTCGGCCCGGTCTTTGCCGAGATCGTCCCAGCGAGCACCGCGCTCGCGCCGCCGGCCACCGCAAGCACAACGGCCGCGCTCGCCGCGATCGAGAACCTGGAAAACCGTCGCCTCTGCACGTGTGGCCTTCTCCCGCCGAGCGGGAAAGTAGCAATCCTCGGAGTGTGTGCGCGCAGGTCAGATCATCTGTCCGTCGCGCCGTTGGCGGCACCTTCGGGATCGCTCGGAAGCCCGCTCCGCTACGGGCGTAAACGGTCCGCGAACAGCTCGGCGGCGTGGGTATGGGCGCGGGCGGGCAGCGCAGCCCGCTGCGTCGTGTTCGTTGACATGTTTACTTCCTTCTCGGAAGTGCTTCACGCGGCTTGCCGCGCGCGCCGGCTCAGCAGCCCGGCCTCGTAGAGGAAGCGGGAGAGGCCGGCGGTGTCGCGTCCGCCTCGGGTGCGGACGTGGGTGAGGATCAGCCTGTCCTTGGCATGCGTGGCGGCGATGTAGAACAGCCGCCGCTCCTCGCACAGCGCCTCCGGGTGTGCGGAGGCCAGCGAATGCCACGAGGGGAGCAGCTGCTCCTCGCACCCCAGCAGGATCACCAGCGTCGCCTCGGTCCCCTTGGCGCGGTGAATCGTCGACACGGTCACGCGCCGGTCCTCCCCGGCGCCGACCTCCTGGGCATGCAATCCCATCGCGTGCTCTAGAAAGTCCCGAAGCGACGCGCCGGCGCACTGCTCCTGCTCGAACGCGTGGGCCGCGCGACAGAGCGACCGCAGGTCCTCGAGCACCCGCTCCGCGTCCCGCCTCGCCGCGGCATTGCCCGAAGTGTCGCGGCGGCGCTCGAAATGCTGCACGAGCCCGCCGTCGAGCATCACCGCCGACAGCACGACGTGCCCGAGCGAACGGCCGAGCCCGATCTCCCGACGCTCGGCACTCATCCCCTCGCCGAACGCCTCTAGCCGCTGGCGGGCCTCGGCCGAACGAATCCCGCCGAGATCCTCGGCTCGGGTGCACGCGAGTAGGAGGTCTCCGTTTAGCTCCTCGCGCGTGCGCGTAACCACCTGGCTGGCCGTCGCCGGTCCGACGCCTCGTCGCGGCGACTGAATCGCACGCCTGAACGCCTGGGCATCCGAGGGTTCACGAGCAGCGTCAGGTAGGCCGAGGCGTCCTTGACCTCGGTGCGCTCGTATAGCCCGAGGCTGCCCAGCACACACGGTGCGGGATCCCTGCACGGGCGAGGGCCAGCTGCGCCGCCTGACTCGCATAACCGGTGCGGGCGAGCACGAGGATCTCCGGTCCCGGTACCCCGGACGCGATCGCCTCGGCGATCTGGCCCGCGATCCAATGGGCCTCGTGCCAGTCCTCATAGAAGCCCCGCACCTCGACGATGCCGCCGCCACCACGAACGGCGACTAGCCGCTTCTGCACCCTTCGCTGGTTGTACTGAACGCAATGGGCGCGGAAGTTGCGCGCGAGCACGATCGCCGCGTGTCCCGAGTAGCGCTTGGCAAAGCCGACGATGTGCGCGGGATCCGCGCCTCTGAATCTGTGCACCACCTGATCGTCATCCGAAACGATCGCCACGTTGCCGTCGGGGCCGGCGAGCAGGAACACGAGCTCGGCCTGGGCGCGGTTGACCTCACGGGAGCCAACAAGCGCTCATCTAGCAAAGGCAAGGGCGAACTCAGGCGGGTTCCGTCGCATTCTCTAGCCGTCGCGAAAGATGTGCGATAGCCCAGCGAAGCGGCCGCAGACTCCGCCGCCGTACCAGTTATCCAGAGGCTCCGCCGGCTCGTGACGGACGGCAGGCGCTTAGGCGGCGCTCGCTATCTCCCGGTCTCGACGAAGCTCACGCAGTCGCCCTGGTTGCGGAACTGGGGGTACTGCTGCCAGCCGCCGTCCTTGCACTGGTCCTTGCTCGTCGGGACGATCGGGACGACGCCCTGCGAGGAGAACGTCTCACCGAAGATCACCTCGTGCTGGCCGGCGGGGCCGCTGATCTCGAGCAGCGCCTGGCTCGCGCCGCTGTCCCCGAAGTTGCCCTCCGCGGTCGCGATCGTCGCCTGGTAGCTCAGCATCGCATTGTCGGCGGCGAAGCTCGAGCCGATGCACGTGCTCGTGTCGGCGGGCAGGGCGCCGCTTTTGGTCCCGGTCACCGTCCCGGCCGGCGAGGTGATCTTGAACGTCTCGTCGAACGTGCCCGAGACTGTCCCCGAGGCGTCGATGGTCGTGCTGACCCGGCCGTTCACGGTGAACGTGCCCGAATAGGGGCCGGTGGCGAAGCCATTGCCGGCGAACGTGGCCGATCCCGCACGGCTCCCCACCACGCAGTCAACGTTGGTGCCGTCCTGGTTGGCCTGGGTCATCGTCAGCACCTCGCCGGTCAGGCCCGGCGGTGCGGCCGGGGGCGGGGCGGGCCTGGCCGCGGCGGGCGCCGCGCCGACGGCCAGGATCGCGATCGCGAGCATGGACGCGGTCGCGGCGACGACAGCAAGGAACGCCCTATGAAACATCTGGATCCTTTCCGAGGCCACTACTCGCGGTCCCCTACGTTTCCCAAGCGGCTGCAGCAAGACCCCAGAGCCTCCCCCGCTCATACTGCTGCCGAAGAATGATGCGCGCCATCCCGCATTCGCCCCAGGCAGTCACCCTAGGATTATTGTGCGAACCGTCAGCATTCCGACACAGTCATCCTGGCTTCTGCCTGGGGCTGAAGGCGCTCACGCCAAGGACCCGACGGTCGTACGCTGCCTCGCCGAGCACCCCCGGACCAATATGGCGGTAACGCGCCGCTCCGGCTCAGGATGTGGCATCCCCTCACCTCCTGCGGTGAGCAGACAGGTTGGGGGCGGACGACCCGGCGACGCCTAGTCTGCGGTCGTGCCCCTACCAAGCATGACGCGGAGGTTCTCCTTGCCTTCGTCACCCTCGCCGACGGCCTATCCGGACAGAAGCGCCGGGCAGGCACCAAGCGGATGCCCTCGAGGAGCCGCCGTAGCTGCGCTGGCTGGCATTCACCCGGCTCAAGACCAAGATCGAGGGGAACGCCTATCCGCTCGTGCCCTATCAGGTCTAGGACGGGTGGTCCGCGCCGCGCTTTGGCTCCGAGGGGCGCAAGCGCTGATAGTGGTAGGTACGTAGCTCATCGAGATAGCTCGGATCGAGCCCGGGAATGCCAGGAGCCGTCCGGAGCAGGCCGTTCCATGCCTCGTCGAGCTCTTCGGTGCGAACGTCGCCCGCGTCGGCCAGGGCTACCAGCGCCCCGAAGAGATCGTGCCAGGCGTAGGCGTAGTCGGGCAGTCGCCGAAGGGCTTCCCGGTAGAGCGACACCGCTTCTGCATAGCGGCCGCGCTCATGGAGCACGTTTCCGAGGCCGTTGAGCGCGGATGCGATCTCGTCCTGTGTCTCGCGGTCGGCGGGGATGTCGCGGATGACCAGGCGGAAGATCGTCTCCGCGTCTCCCAGAGAGCGGTCTGCCGCCTCCTCATCACCGGCGGCGCTGTAGGCCTGCGCCATCGCCTTCAGTACGTAGCCCTGCCGTAGGCGCAGCGGGATGTCGGTCGGCGTCTCGAAGAGCGCCTGCGCGAGAACTCCGCGCGCGCTGCGGAGACTCTCCAGCGCCTCATCCACTCGCCCCTCGCGGATCTGATCGACAGCCTGCACCGCCTGGTCTGCCTGGGCGACGAGCTGGTCCTCCGTTGTCCACGCCTCAGGCGCCGCAGCGGTTACGCCGGCCGCTTCCGCGTCAGGTCGCACGAACGCACGGACCTCGAGTGCCACGGTGACGCGCTCGACGATGGCGTCCTCGATCTTCTTGGCGCTCTCGTCGCTCAGCTTGACCCCTTCGTCGAGTTTGTCGCCGATTCCGTCCACCGATCGCTTGATGTCCTCGAGCGCCTGAGTGTTGTCCAGAACCACTTGGGACAGCGTCTGGAAGCCTGCCTCCAGGCGCTCCTGTCCGACCAGCACGGGCTTCAGCCCCTCCATGAGGTTCGAACGCAGTAGCTCCTGGAGCCTTTGATCCTTCTCGAACTCGTCCGCCGCTTGCTCCGCGGCCTTCCGCGAGCCGACCGGGTCGGCGCCACCGAGCTTCTCGGACAACCGGTCCAGGACTGGGCTGAGCGCCGCGCGGAGCACCGGCCAGGCCGGTCCGAGCAGTGCGGCGCCGGCGATCTCCAGACCCGCTTCTGAGGCCTTGATCAGCATCTGCCGAACCAGCCGGCCCGTCATGACAGGCCAACCTTACGCGCACGAGGCCGCCGACAAAAGGGGCCGCCCTGTGGCGCGTCCCTGCCAGGGGTCAGCCGGGGAAGTCCTCGCTGGGGTGGGTCAGACGCGGAGGCTGTTGCCGGAGGGGTTGCGCAAGCCGGAGTCGATCCCGTAGGGACGCTCCTCGGGCGCTTCCGTGGACTCCACGCCGCGTCACTTGAGCTCCTCGTGCGCGCGCTGTACGTCGTCGGTGGCGAGGAACAGGGGTCCGCGTGGCCGGCGCGAGCTGGGCGGCGGAGTTTGCGGAAACGCTCCACGAGCTCGGCGGGACGGCCGGCTTCCTCGCCCAGGAAGCTCCGCCGGGCTGGCCGTGCGTCGACCTCGCCGATGCGTTCCTGCTGTCCACCGATAACGAGCTCGCTTGAGGCCGATAACCGGTTCGGCCTCGGTGCTAGTACGTGATCGTCTTGACCACGCTGCCGTTGGCCGACCGCCACACGGCCCTGTACGGGAACCCGTTGTCGGGGAACCGCTGGCGCGGGTTCGGCGCTATGAAGACGTTCGCGATGTTGCGCACGGTGACCGGGTGCCCGGGGTAGCGCCCGTGGTAGTAGAGCGTGACCGTGGCAACACCGTCGGGGACGATTCCATACACGACCCCGACCCCGGTCGGTCCACCGCTGACGATCGTGTGGCCCGACTCGATGTCGTCGAGCGTCGCGCCTGAGCCGCCGTCACCGTTTCCGGTCGAGTTGAGCGCGACCAGAGAGACCCCAGGATGGGGGCTGGCGTCGTAGCGCGCCCACGCTAGGTACCTGGGCTCGAGCGCGAGCGTGGCCGAGCGCAGCTGCCCCGGAACATGCGCGAGTTCGCGTTCCAGAGCTGCGCGCTGCTCGACGTAGCAGTGCGCCGGGACGGAACGGCCCGGGTTGATGTTTCCAGCGGGCACGAGGTAGTAGCCGGCCCCGAACCGCCAGCGGGCGCGGCGGATGTAGTGGAGGTAGATGTTCTTTGCCGGTGGCAGCGAGCCCTGGGGGTCGACGGTGTAGGGGTGATAGGTGATGCGCGTGGGCAGCCGGTCTGTTGGCTGCGCGGGTCGGCGAAGCACGCCGAGGATCGAGAGGAGCGCGGGGCTGGGTGAGCCTCCGCTGATCGTTGGTCGCTCTTGAGGAAGCGGCCGAGGAGTACAGGACCTGTCATCGCGGATCACAGTCCCCCACGCCCGATCGAGATACCCGATCTCATGCCGCTGTTTGCGGGAGGGATGAGCCGGCAGGAGCGGGGGCGGCGGTGACATTGGAGGGCCGCCGCTCGGCGGACCTTGCGGTCCCGGGGGGCTTCCGTGGTGAACCATGAACAGCGCGACCAGCGCCACGGTCAGCGTCACGAGCACCGCCAGCACCAGCGGCACTGCAGCCACTGTTCTCGACAGCCACCGGGCGACAACGCCGTCGCCGATCAGCGGGAGCCGCCGCCGATGCCGACGCTCGCCGAGCCGGCGGTGGGCGGCGAGCAGTTCGCGCTCGAGCTGAGGAAGGACGCTCATGGGCTCGGGTCTCCTAACTGTTCTCGCAGCCGGGCAAGCCCGCGGCTGACCCGCTTGCGCACCACGCCCGGCGAGCACTTGAGCTCCTTGGCGATCTGCTTGTAGGAGCGCTCCTCGAGCACGCGCGCCCTGACCGCGTCCCGCTGCTCGACCGGAAGCCCATGGAGCAGACTTACGGCCGCCTCCTCGCTTCCGAGTCGATCGATTCGCTCGAGATCCTCATCCTCCAATGTCAGTGGCTCCATCCGGAGCCTCCTGCGCGCCCGGTCCTCCACCCGGCCGCGCCGCGTGCTGTGCGACAGCTTGTGCTCGGCGATCGCAAACAGCCACGCACTCGCGGGAGCTCGCCCCGGACGGAACCGTCTGGATGACGTCAACGCCGCGGCGAACACCTCGGCGGTCAAATCGGCCGCGAGTTCGGTATCACGGGTTCGGCGGAGGAAGTAGGCGAGCATCGGTCTCTCGTAGCGGCGGTAGAACGCCGTGAACGCCTGGTCGTCATGGGTCGCAGCCAGGAGCAGACGCTCATCGCTCTCTGACTCCCACGCGGCCATCGCCCGAGTTAACTCCCGGATCCCTGCGATTTGTGACCGCCCACCCGTGATGAAGCCTCTCCGCGAAACCGCCAGCAGACCGGCGTGTACTGTCAACCGCGTCGGCGCCGCTGGCGTTAACGGAGTGTGGGGATTGCACGCCGCCCCAGGAGGAGCTTGGAGCTAGACCCATCGTTTGACGAGTTCGTCTCGCGCGGCTCGGCCAAGCTGCTGCGCAGCGCCTATCTCCTCACCGGCGACCGCGCGACGGCAGAGGACCTGCTCCAGGCAACGCTCGTGCGGACCGCCCGGCGATGGGAGCGCGCGAGTGAGGCTCCCGACGCCTACGCGCACCGAGTGCTGATCAACCTGCTGCACGACCGCCGCCGGCGACGGAGCCGCCGCCCTGTCGAACGGCCGCTCCGCGAGCACGAGGACGCTGTTCGCGCCGTCTCCGATCACTCCGGAGCGGTGGTCGAGCGCGACGCGATCATCAGCGCGATCAAGCTCCTCGCGCCGCGTCAGCGCGAGGTGGTGGTGCTGCGGTTCTTCGCGGACCTGTAGGTCTCCGACACCGCGGCCGCGATCGGCTCATCGCAGGGAAGCGTGAAGACCCACACGAGCCGCGCGCTCGCGAGGCTCCGCGAACTCCTCACCGACCGACCCGAAGCCCTGAACGACCAGATGACAGAGGTGCCCGGTGCTGACTGACGAGCAACTCATCGAACGAGTTCGACACGCGCTTCGCAGCGAGACCGCCGAAATCCGCCCGACGGAAGGTCTGCTCGCCCGCGTACACGACGATCTGCGCGACACGCGCCCCAACGGAAACCCGGCGTGGCCGATGCCCGCCCTCGGGGGCGCGGTCGCCGTGTTCGGTGCGGCGCTCGCGATAGCGGTGGCCGTTGTCGCAGTCGTTCTGCTCGGCCACCACCACCCCGCGATCCACAGTAAGGGCACGGTGGCGCCGGGCACCGCCGCGTTCGCCGAGGCCCCCGATCCGCAGGCGGGTCCGCCTTGGGCGCTGAGCGTGGTGCGAGCTTCCTCCTCGCAAATGTGCCTGCAGGTCGGGCGGCTCCTCCCGGCCAGGGCGGGCCGGCGACCGTTCGCGAGCGATCCAAACCTCCGGCACTGCGCCACGACCGATGCCAACGGTCACGGGTTCCTGAACGTGTTCACACGTGAGGTACCAGCCGGTGTCGGCCCGGGTCCGCCGAGCGCCACATGTCAGCTTGGCGCGGGCGGGCGACGGGCCCCGTTCTGCCGGCTCACTGCTTATCGAAACCTCGCCTACGGCCTGCTGGGCCCCGACGCCATCGCAATCACATATTCGGTGAACGGCGACAGCATCACCAGGCGCACCGTCGGGCCGGACGGCGCCTACCTGGTCGCACTGCCAGCCACTCGAGAATCATGCTTCCTGCTTCAGCGCGGCGGACGAAGCTGCGAGGGCGGATCCGGCGAGACCTCGACAGCGTCGCTGCAATCGGGAGTGATCACCGCGGTCACCTACCGCGACGGCCACGTGTGCCGCCTGCCGGCGCCAACCTCCGCCGGAGCTCCCGCCGGCAGCTGTCCCATCGTCGGGTACGCGGCGCCCAAGACGCCACCGTTCCGTCCCCCCCACATCACCGCCGCCCAGGTGGCCGCGCCGGTCAGCGTGGTCACCTTCCCACCGACGAGGCGGCTCTGCTACCGCACCTACCCCGAACAGACGATTCCGTGCGACCACGGCATCCCGAGCGGCTACAAGCTGGCGTACACAAACCCAAGCCGGGAGGTGCTCGTGATGATCAGCTTCACCGCGCGGCTCGCGGCGACTAACCAACACAGCGTCTACGAATGGGCGGTGAGCTTCAACCCCGACAACCCCAACTGCCCAGGCGCCGGAGGAGGCATGTCCGCCACCACGATGACCCCGATCCGCGCGGGGCAACACATCGTCCTTCGGACAGCCGCAGCTCCGTGCCGCGGCAGGTACACGGGCCTCGTGAGCTACCAGCCGAACGGCTGGCCAGGCCACGACACGCTGGGCGCGCGAAGCGACTTCACGGCCGCGCCACGCGATGGATCAACCGTGGTCGGGCGCTTCAGCTTCATCGTCCCGTAGCAGCGACCACGGCGTCTCGGCCAGGCCTACGCCATCATTGGGCCGTGCCGGGAGTCGACCCGGGCGCGGCATTGAACCTCGCGTCGGCCTTACGGCCGTTCGAGTACCTGGTGCCCGCCGATCCGCCGCCAGATGATGTGCGGCTCCGAGCCGCGTACGGGCGAACCGAGGGTGAACGTGGCGCGGCCGTCTGGCGCGAATCGAAGCTCGTACACCCCGTGATGGCCGGTGAGCGGGTGCACGAGCGGGTCGCCCGGTAGCGCAGGCGGCTCCCGTTCAGCGCGGCCACCAGCTTGCGACCGCCACCTTGAACCGAGTCTTCTGCTCAGGCGTCAGCTTGCGGTACTCGCGCTTGAACAGCGCGAGACGGTCAAACGTCGGCACCCGGCCTAGTCGTCGGACTCGAGCTCGGCGAGGAACTCATCCAGCGAGTAGGTGACATGCCCCAAGCCATGGACTGCTCGTAGGCGAGCTGCTCATCGACGCTGGCCGCGCGCACCCTCACCCCATCATTGGCCGGCTCGAGCACGGCAGAGACCTCGGCGTCGAGCCCGGCTTGGGAGCGCGCCTCGGCCGTCAGCTTGCTCGCGGGAACCGTTATCGGCTCGGCAAGGGTTGGGAAAACAGCCATCGCTCCGGTCATGGTACGTCCTCCTTCCGCTGTCCCCCTGAGAACAGAAAGCGGCCCTCCCTCGGGGGACACCGGAGGGGAAGACCGCGGCGAGCCGCGAGCCCAGCTCGAAGCGGCCGCGCCGGGAGTCCAACCCGGTCACGGCCAGATGCGCGCAACGGCGCGAGGAGCCCGAGCTAGTCGAGCAGCTGGGGCGTGCTGAGAGCGGCCGGTGGATGACCGCCGTTCGCAGACCCGCGCCGCGCGCGCTCACGGCATTGACACCCTCGCCTGCGGCTGCTCGTCCACCCGCAGAGCGGCCGCGAACAGCCCCAGCACGCGGTCCCGCAGCTGGCATTGCGCACCCGGGCTCAGCCGGCGATGACCATAGACCCGCTGGCACAGCTCACCGGGTCGACGGGTACCGCTGCGACCGTGCGCGAGCGCCAGGTTGTCGAACACGAGGAACTCGCCCGGCCGCAGGGGCACCTCGATCTGGACGTCCTCCACGCGGAGGCCGTGGCGGTCGAAGAACGCGAGCTCGGAGCGCAGGCCGTCGAACTCAAGCCCGCAGAGAAAGTCGGGATCGAGCTTCGCGCTCGCGAGCCGCAATGAGTCGCCGGCCGCCGCTTCGACCACCCGCGCGAGGCTGCCTTCCGCGTAACCCCGAGCGTCATCCCACGCGCCGTGCGTCCGGCCGTAGGCGATCAGTCGGTCCAGCAGCTCGTTCGGCGGCGGCCAGACACGCTGCCTCAGAAGATCACGAGCGGCAACGAGCCTCGTCACGGCCGAAACAGCCCCGGCGGAGGTCGGGATATACAGAGCGGTGAAGCGGCCAACGTCAGCGTCGAGCTTCGGGTCCAGCGGAAGCCCGAAATCGAAGTGCAGCGTCTGAAAGTCACGGCTCGCACCTGCGTCGAGCGGAGGGAGCACGAAGTCGCCAATCACTGTCAGCGTGCCCGGGCCATCCGCGGCGCACCGCGCCTCGATCAGTGCCCGCGCGGCGTCGAACGCCCCATCCGCGTCTGGGGAGTGGTCCCGGATCCACGCAAACCCACGATCGCCCAAGCTGGCCACGTACTCATCCACGACGACATTTGTCGCCTCGGACATGTCGGCCACGGTCACGAAGCACCTACGGGCACAAACCGCCCGAGGCGCAGCATCTCCGCGATTCGGTCTGCGTCTGGGTATCCGCCGGCCCCCAGAACGCCCACCTCGGTCTCGACCGCGTACTCCACCCGGATCACTTCCGCCCGGCGATCTTCGATCAGCAGGTAGCTCGCCCGCGGGTCGCCATCCCAAGGCAGCCCCACGCTTCCGGCATTGGCGATGGTCAGCGCCCCGATCTGGCGCACGAACGGCCGGTGGATGTGGCCGTAGATGACGATCTCCGAGCCGACGCGGCCGTAGGTCGCCTCCAGCTCCTCCTCGCTGGCATCGGGCATCGGCGCGCGCCACAAACCACCCGGGGAGGCATGTACGAGGGTGACGTTCGCGACCGACCGGCTCTCGGGCAACCTCCGAAGCAACTCCAGCCGCGCCTCACCGATCCGCTCGAGCGTCGCCGGGGCGTAGTTCTCGAACAGCATCCGCAGCAGCGGCTCGAGCTTGGGTGCGACGCGCAACTGCACCTCGAGCTGCTCCGGCCGCCACAGCAGCTCGTCGGTGTTGCCGACGATCCCCGGCCACCCGAGCTCGGCGAGGCGATCGATGACTTCCTCTGGGCGGGCGCCGATCAGGGCGACGTCGCCGCCGTGGACGACTTGGTCGACGCCTCGGCGCTCGATATCCGCCGCGACGGCCTCGAGCGCCGTCAGGTTGCCGTGAATGTCAGAGACGACTGCAAGCCTCATCGCCGTGCTCCTGAATGGTCCGATGCGCCATTCATCGGTGGCGATGAGGCTAGTCATCGTTCAGCTGAACAGAACGCGGCTTTCGGCCTCGGGGGCGCCAGAAGGGAGGCCCGCGGCCGCCGATTAGCCCGCCGCTGGCCGTGCCCTCAAGGCCCGGTGCCCAACTAACCTTGCGGTCTGATGGCCCGTGGGAGCGCAGTCCGGAACCGTTCAGAGTCGGTGACCGTGCCCACCCCCCGCGGCCCGTAGAAGTGGTCCGGCGGCAGGTTCGGGGGCTGCGGCGCAACAGCGGCTGGACCTGGTCCTGGATGGCCCGGCGCGCCGGCAACGTCGATTGGCACGAGGCCAGCACACCCGCCGAGGCGATCCGCCGGGCGATCCTGCTGCCGGCGCGCAAGCCGCCCGCGTGGCTGCGCGAGGCAGCCGCCACGGCCGAGCAACAGCTACTCACCGACGGCCATCCCGAAGCCGAGCGGTCGACCGAGAGCGACCGGCCCGGTTAGTCGGTCAGGACCGAACGAACTCCCACCCGTGCCGGATCGCGGACTCGAACGCTGCCCTGGCATCTGTCTCTTGGTCAGGCGCCTGGGCTCCTGTCTCAAGGAAGAAGCGCTCCATGCCCGCGGGGCTGAACATCACAACTCGCCGGCCGGTGCGATCGCCGAGATTGGCGCTCGCGTGAACCACGTCCGCTCGGACGTGCACCGTCTGGCCCGCCACGAGCGCTGAGCGCTCACCATCGATCTCCATCTCGAACTCCCCCTCGATGATGTAGATCGTCTCCGCCACTCCACGGTGCAGGTGGGGCGGAAGCGACCAGCCAGCTGGCGGCTCGTCGACGAGAAGGCAAAACGCCCCGTCGGTGTCATCGCTGACGAGGTGGATCTCGGTACGGACGCCGCCGGGCATCCAGACGACCTGGGGCTCGCCGGACACGAGCCGAACATACCCGCTGCCCGGCACGCGACCGCCCACCGGTGTCTCTGCGTAGTCTCCGCTCGGTGCCCGATCTCCGCGAGCGCTGGCGCACCAGCTTCATCGAGGCAACCACCTACGACTGGGCGGTGGAGCACGAGCACGTGGCCGGTGTCTTGGGTCGCCTGATCTGGGGCACCGACACCTCAGCGTTCTACCGCGACATCGCCCGGCTCTCCGAGTTGCCAGCCGGCGCCCGCGTGCTCGACATCCCGTGCGGCGGCGGCGTCGCCTTCCGCGGCCTCCGTCCCGAGCAGGAGCTCCACTACATCGCGGCCGACCTCTCGCCGGTGATGCTGCGCCGCGCCCGCGCCGAGGCCGACCGTCGTGGCATTCACTGGATCGAGTTCGCCGAGGCAGACGTCGAGGCCCTGCCGTTCGAGGACCGGAGCTTCGACCTGGTGGTGACCTACACGGGCCTTCATTGCTTCCCGGACCCGCCCGCGGCGATCGCCGAGCTGGCTCGCGTGCTGCGTCCGGGCGGCGAGCTGCGCGGCACCTCGGTGATCAAGCGGGCGGGGCAGCGCCAGGACGCGTTCGTGCGCCTCATGCAGCTCGGTGGGGTGTTCGGCCCCGGCCAGACCTTGGCCGAGCTCGAGGCCTCTCTCGCCGATGCCGGACTGGTCAAGGTGAGTGTCTCGCGCAACGGAGCGCTGGCCTACTTCTCCGCTCGCCGACGTGGGGGGAGCAGAGCCGGGACCGCGACACCAGCTAAAGGTCGAGATCGACTCGGCACTGACACACAGCTCGCAGCACACGAGACGTTGAGGGGAGCACGCGATGCCAGACGCGACGAGTAAGCGCATCGATGAGATGGAAGCCACCTTCCGAGGCTCGATGCGAAAGGTCCGCGCCGAACTTGGACTGACGAGCTTCGGCGTGCAGACGATCGATCTCCCGCCCGATTCCACCCGCCATCCGTGGCACGACCACGTCGACGACGGTCAGGAGGAGATGTACATCGCGCTCGAGGGCAGCGGCGTGCTCGAACTCGAATCGGGCGAGCGCTTTCCGCTCGAGCGCGACTGCGCGATTCGCGTCGGACCGGCCGAACGGCGACGGGTGCTCGCCGGCCCCGAGGGCATCCGCATGCTGATCGTCGGAGGCATCCCCGGGCGAGGCTACGAACCCTGGCACCGAACCGAACTCGGCGCGCCTGACCCCATGGCGACTTGACGCCCGAGAACTGCCACGGCGAGCGGCGGTTGCAATCGGACGAGTGGCAGGTGGCGGCCGGCCCTCCCACAGCCCGACCGTTGTGGCATTCACTGCGTCGAGGTCGCCGACACCGCGCTGGTCAAGGTGAGCCGCCTCCCAGCGGAGCGCTCGTCTGCTCTCGACTCGTCGACGTGGTGGAACCCCGACGGTAGCGTCTAGACGAATCCGGCGAACTGGCCGGTGATCTCTTGGTGGTAGTTCGAGCGGCTCCTGGTGCCGCCTACGAGGGAACTGCCATGCCCCTTCAAGAGGGGAAGACCGGAGTCGGTCAGATGGAGATGCCCCGGTTATACCTTCCGGACGGCTTCTTCAACCGCGGCAGCGGGGTCAGAACGGCCAGTGATTTTGGCTTGGCCGTAAACGTCCGCCGACGGGTAGAGCAGGGGCTCGACGGCGTGCTCCTCTGTCGCCATACCCAAGTCACCGCAGGTTCCACGGGCCACTCCGGGTCTGCTGAGCCGATCTGCCTGCAAATTGGAGGCCGCTCCCCGGGGGCCGGCGCAGAACCGCGCCTCGACCTCACCCGGAGAAGCGCTCAGCCAGACGAATTCCGGGCGAAGCTCGCGAAAGCCCTGTGATGGGTGGTCGGCGTTGTTGGTGGCCGACCTCAAGCTCTAGAGCAGGACAATTGTCTTGCGGGTTGTGTGTCGGTGATGATGCTTGCCGATCGCGGTGAGCGTGAGCGTGTAGCGCCCGGGGTGCAGGCGGGTGCTGGTGGCGAGCAGCAGCTCGCTGCGGCGGCCGTGGATGAGATCCAGGCCGGTCGCGTAGATCACGCGCTTACGCGAGAGCGTCGCCCGGGCAAGGCGCGTGGTTGTGAACTTGACCGGGCCGAAGATGCGCTGGGCGCTGCAGCGGGTCTTGTGCCTGTGGTGGAGGGTGACGGTCCTGCAGGTGACAAGCTCGATCTTGCCGTTCCTGCCGGCCGGGCCTCGGGGGCCGGTCGCGCCCTGACGGCCGGGCGGGCCTTGAGGGCCGACCGGTCCTGGGGAGCCGGTTGGTCCTGGGGAGCCGGTTGGTCCCGGGGGGCCGCTGTTGGGCGCGACGCCTATGCCGCTCAGCGCGATCGTGGCGTCGGTCGGGTAGCCGTTGTTGGTGCCGAGGCTGAGCGTGGCGGTGCCCGCCCCGGTTCCCGCCGCGGTGAACTGCACCCCGATCCAGCAGTCCTCGCCGGGTGCGAGTGTCGCGCCGTCGCACACGTCGTCGCCTGCGGGTATGCCGAACTCGCTGGCGTCCGTGCCCGAGACCGACGCCGGGCCGGTGAATGACAGCGGCGCCTGGCCCGAGTTCTGCACCGGCAGCCATGCAACCGGACCGGGCTGCCCGGTCGTCTGCGAGCCGAAACTCAGGTTCGGCGGACTCGAGATCCGCGGCGCGAGGAACGCCCACGCCGCCCCCACCTTGCTGTTGTTGGCGGGGCCGCCGATCAGCGCGGCGTTGCCGTCTGAGGACAGCGCCACGCTGCCGCCGAAGCCCGCGGCGCCGGCCTCGTCGCTGGCGGTCAGCTTCGCTCCCTGCTGGGTCCAGGTCTGGCCCGAGCGGATGAACACCCACGCCGCCCCCGCGTCGTTGTTGTCGCCGGGGCCAGCGATCAGCGCGGTGTCGCCGTCGGAGGACAGCGCCACCCTGAATCCGAATTCCGCGCTGCCGGCCTCGTCGCTGGCGGTCAGGTTCGCTCCCTGCTGGGTCCAGGTCTGGCCCGAGCGGGTGAACACCCACGCCGCCCCCACATCGAAGGGGCTGCCGATCAGCGCGGTGTTGCCGTCGGAGGACAGCGCCACGCTCTTGCCGAAGCCCTGGTCGCCGACCCCGTTGCTGGCGGTCAGCTTCGCTCCCTGCTGGGTCCAGGTCTGCCCCGAGCGGGTGAACACCCACGCCGCCCCGGCGGCCTCGTCTTCGTCGGGGCCGCCGATCAGCGCGGTGTTGCCGTCGGAGGACAGCGCGACTGTGCGGCCGAAGGCCGCGGCGTCAGACTCGTCGTTGGCGGTTAGCTTCGCCCCCTGCTGGGTCCAGGCGGAGCCGGAGCGGGTGAACACCCATACCGCCCCCACGACGCTGTTGTCGTCGGGGCCGCCGATCAGCGCGGTGTTGCCGTCGGAGGACACCGCCACGCTGAAGCCGAATTCCGCGCTGCCGGCCTCGTCGCTGGCGGTCAGCTTCGCTCCCTGCTGGGTCCAAGTGGAGCCCGAGCGGGTGAACACCCACGCCGCCCCCACGAAGTTGTTGTCGACCGGGCCGCCGACCACCGCGGTGTTGCCGTCGGAGGACAGCGCCACGCTGAGTCCGAATTCCCCCGCGCCGGCTTCGTCGCTGGCAGTCAGCTTTCCGCCCCGCTGGACGAACGGGTCGACCTTGATCGGGTAGCGTGCGCCGGCGTCGCTGACGCGCAGCAGCAGCTTGCCATGGGCCAGTTCGATCCGCGCGGGCAGCGTGTGCCCGCGGGCGTCGCTCGCGACCAGCCCGCGATAGGACAATGATGTGCGCCCGCGCGTGAACGTGACCGCATCGCCGCCGCGCGCGACCGAGACATGCGCGTTGCTCGACAGCGCCAGCGTCAGCGTCAACGGGCCGACCCGGCGCCCGGCCGGCGGCGCCGCGAGCGTGAACCCCTGCTCGAGCCCCAGCGGCCCGTTCGCATACCACTCGCTCACCCCCCGGTGGCGGTACACGACGAGGTTGGCGCGCGCCGTCGGCGCGACCGCGCCGACCGGGCGCAGCGACTTGCGATAGCCGTCGCCGCTCAAGCCGATCGTGAGCGACACGTCGCCCGCGTGCAACCGCACACCGTCGGCGGAGAACCGCGCGCGGAGCCGCTGCCCGGGGTTGCGCAGCGTGAACCCGCCAGCCACGGGCGCGGCGCGGTAGGCCGGGTCATCACGCCCCACAACACGCGACACCGGCCCCTGCGCCGTCACCGGCAACCCGCCAGACGCGGCGCCGCGTGTCGGCGCGGCATTACGGACAGGCGAAACCTCCACCGCGACAGCGACGATTCCTGCCGCCGCCAGCAACCCCGCCAGCCACATAAACGCGGATGTCCGAAACCGCGGCCCGCCGACAACCGGCGGCGCTCCGCCAGCCACACGCCCAGCAAGCCGCACAGCATGCCGGTGAACGGAAGCATCTGCGATGATCGACATTGACCCCTCCTATGACCCCGGCAAGCCCCCACAGCGCGCCGGGGCTTGCTACCTATACCCGTCGCCCCACGGTCCCCTTCTTTTCGTGCTGAGCCTACTCTCCGTCAATCGTCAGTACAAGATCCGCACTGGCACCGCGTGCCGTGATCGCCGGAAAGCCCTCCGCCGCGCAGCTGGCAAGGTGACCGCTAAGCACCACTCGGCACGCCCATCAACCCCGTAAATCCCGCCGCCCCAACGCGCCCGGAAAGAGCGCTCCCAGACGGGGTTACTCCCGCCGCCAATCAAAGCTCGTCACCACGCCGATACTCCTCACGCGAGGCAGCCGTGCCGCGACCCGATCTCCTGGTCCTCCACCGGGCCCACGACTTCACCCGACTGCGGTACGGGGCCGAAGTACTCGTGGTCATAAAAGACATATCGACCCTGCAGCCGCCGCCACCTACTCGAAGTCCCGCGATGTGGGTCGTGATCCTCCGCATTCGCGGCCGGCTCCGGGTAGTGCGAGCGCGGCAGTGCTGCTCATTCCACGGCCATCACCACGACGGTCGCGTCGTCTTCTACCGGCTCGCGCCAGCAGTCGGTCACGGCCTGTTGGATGGCCATCGCGGTTGACGCGGCGGTGGGGCTTTCGGCGTCTTCGAGCGCATGCTTGAGTCCTTCGACGCCGAAGGTTCCGCCGCCTTCCATCTTGCGTTCGATGATCCCGTCGGTACGAGGATCAGCCGTTCTCCGGAATAGAGCTGACGGTGGGTCAGCTTGAACTTCGGCGGGTGCCCTTTCGCTCCGAGCGGTGGATGTGGGGGGCTGTCCTGCTCTTTGATGCCGCGACCTTTGGCCAAAGCCGGTCGCGCCGGCTGCGTAGGAGTCGCCGGTAGCTCGGGCGATGGCGTTGTGATCCGGCCAGGCCGTTGGGGTAGTGAAGGAGGATGGGCTTGGGACTCAGTGCTGTGTGCGGGGTCGTTTCAGCATGACCCGCGGGGAGCGGAATGCCAACCTGGCCGGGGTTGTGCTCCCGTTTCTCGGGGTGCTGGTGGCGATCGTTCTACTTTGGGACCGCGCGGTCGATGGGATCGACCTGGCGATCCTCGGAGCGATGTACCTGCTCACGGGGATCGGTGTGACGGTCGGCTTTCACCGCCTGCTGACCCATCGGTCCTTTCAGACCTACCCGGTGCTGGAGCGGACATTTGCGATCCTGGGGTCACTGGCCGTCGAGGGCTCGGTGATGGACTGGGTGGCCGACCATCGCAAGCATCACGCCCACGCGGACAAGGAGGGCGACCCCCACAGCCCTCATGTCGGTCATGGAAGCGGGCTCCGGGGACTGTGGCATGCGCACACCGGTTGGCTGCTAGAGAGCCAGGGCCAAGCGGACTGGAAGCGCTACGCAAGCGAGCTTTATGAGGATCAGCGCATGCGGCAGATCGGGCGTCGCTTCCCGCTCCTCGCCGTTGCATCACTCGCGTTTCCGACCCTAGCCGGCTTCATGCTCCACGGCTTCACCCTGGGCGGCGCGCTTCGCGGCTACATCTGGGGCGGTCTGGTGCGGATCTTCATCGTCCACCACGTGACCTGGTCGGTCAACTCGATCTGTCATTTTTTCGGGCGCCGGCGGTTCGACATCGAGGACCGTTCAACCAACGTCGCATGGCTCTGCTTGGTCTCATTCGGCGAGTCCTGGCATCACAATCATCACGCGTTCCCACGCTCGGCGTACCACGGCCTGCGCCGTTGGGAGATCGACCCGTCAGGGTGGCTCGTTACTGCGCTGGAGCGGGTCGGCCTCGCGTGGAACGTCGTACGCATCACACCCGAGCGTCAGCTCCAAAGGGTCAGGCCTCAGATAAGCACGCGCTAGAGCCGGCGATCACCAAGCGCTCCGCCGGCTGCCGCCACGGGAGCGCTCCGAAGCGAGCCTTCGGCCGGGCTCGGAAGCGACAGACTCGCTTCCTGCGTGCCCGAGCGCTCTATGCCAGATCTCACAGGCAAGCTTTAAGTTAAGACCCCATTAGCCGGCGTCTGTTGTGGTGAGATAACGCTCGACTTGACGGACTGGATCGAGTCTCCTCGTCTCGCACCCCGGACGTCATAGACGTTTCACCGCCACCAAGCTGCGCGCCGACGAGCGCGTTCCGGACATCAACGGTCGTCTTAGCCCGTCGCTCCGGCGGCAAGTCCAGCGAGAGCGCCACAGTGACCAGCGCCGATACGCCAATCATTGCCTTACGCATTAGTACTTCTCCCCAGTGAGTTGTGGCCTGCCCCAGCGATTCGAGCATGACCACACGACAACCGGCCGAGTTGTGTCCATACCTGCAATTGCGCGCGACGCCGTTGCCGCCAGGCCAAACGGAACAGGGTTTTTCTGGTCTTCCGGCCGAGGAACGAGGCTCGCCAGCAACGCGCAGTTCGTGCGATCCGCTGCTGCTCATCGCCGCGTAGCGAAAGCGTGCGTTGTCGCGCGCTAAGAAGTCTCGGGGCCGTCTTGACCGCCGCGCGCGATGCGACTAGTGTTGGGATGGTTAGGCTGTCGTTGGGTGCAAGGTCACGGGAGGGAATATGGCCGAAGAGCAGAAGTCACTCGAGATGCGCGTCGCCGAGCTGGAGGACAAGCTGAGCAAGGTCCTACCGGCGGAGGGAGCCGGTGCGGCGCCCATCCCCGCAGTATGTGCCATTCAGCAGTGCATCATCAGCCAGTGCATCATCCACCAGTGCATCATCAGCCAGTGCATTCGGCCGTGCATCATCCAGCAGTGCTACGAGTGCTCCTGCGGTCCCTGTGCGGCGACGGGCGGCTCCGGCATGGTCGGTGGGGCTGGCTTCGGAGGTCTGGGCCGGTAACACTCATCGGGGTTGAGCGGCTTTCCCCATGGACGCGGTGCTGGTGGTCATGCCGTTCGCCGACCCTCGGCGGCCTGCGATTGGCGTCAGCCTGTTGGCGGCCGCCGTACAGCGCGCGGGGGCAAGGGCACGGGTTCTGTATCCAAACCTGTGGCTCGCCGAGCGTATCGGGCTTGAGACGTACCAGCGGATCGCGAACGGCTTCCCGCCCGACGCGCTGATCGGGGAATGGTTCTTCGCCGATCATCTGTTCGGTGTCGGCATCCCTGATGCCGACCGCTACCTCGTCGACGTCTTCGACCGCTACGGCGTCTCCCATGAGGATGCGTTCGACTTGATGGTCGCACGTGCCGATCGCGACGCCTTCCTGCGGGAGTGTGCGCGGCGGATCATGGCTTTCTCCCCACGGATCGTCGGCTTCTCGACCACGTTTCATCAGACGTGCGCGTGCCTCGGTGTGGCGCAGCGACTCAAGGCTGAGCCCGAGCCGCCGCTGATTGTGTTCGGGGGGGCGAATTGCGAGGGGGAGATGGGCGAGCAGCTGCTTCGCTCGTTCGACTGCATCGACTATGTGAGCACCGGCGAAGCCGATCTCACTTTTCCCCGCTTCGTCAGCGACTCGCTGTCGCAGCCCGGCATCATGGGCCGCGGGGTGCGGGCCTCGGCCGGGAGACCGGCGCTGGTCACGGACCTCGACGAGCTGCCGATCCCCGACTACGCGGACTACTTCGATGCGCTCGCCGATTGCGAGCTTGCGATCGACCCTGAGCTGCTGATAGAGACCTCGCGCGGATGCTGGTGGGGTGAGAAGCACCACTGCACCTTCTGTGGGCTCAACGGTGAGACGATGGCGTTCCGCCGGAAGTCAATCGAGCGCGTGCTGGCGGAGATGACGACACTGTCGAGCACATACGGAGTCAAGCGCATCGAATGCGTCGACAACATCCTCGATGTCCGCTTCATCAACACCGTTTTCCCCGCGCTGGCCGACCGTGGCCTCGGACTCGACTTGTTCTTCGAGGTGAAGGCGAACCTGCGCCGCGATCAGCTTGCGACGCTGCGCGCCGGGGGGACGAGCGCCATCCAGCCCGGCATCGAGAGCCTGAGCACCCAGGTGCTCAAGGTGATGCGCAAAGGGTGCACGACCACCCAGAACCTCCAACTGCTGCGCTGGTGCGAGGAAGCAGGAATGGGCGTGGCGTGGAACATTCTCTACGGCTTCCCCGAAGAAGAGCCCGCAGAGTATGAGCGGGTCGCCGAGCTGATCCCGTTACTCACTCATCTTCCGCCGCCCTCGGCTTGCTCCCCGTTCCGCCTCGACCGCTTCAGCCCACTGTACGAGCAGTCGGAGACGATGGGACTAACGCACGTCCGTCCCTCGCGCTACTACTACTACGTGTTCCCATTTGGCCGGCGCGACCTCGCCCGGCTGGCCTACTACTTCGAGTTCGACTTCGTCGATGGCCGCGATCCAACACGCTATGCGAGCGCCATGAGCCGCGAGGTTCACCGCTGGCTGCGAGTGCATGAACGCGACCGCCCGCGGCTCGAGGCCTGCTGGCGGGACGGGGGCTTCGACCTGGTGGATGAGCGTCCCTGTGCAGTGGCGGGCATGCATCGACTGGATGGCCTCGAGGCCGTGCTCTACAACACATGCGACGCCGCTCATTCGGCGGCGAGCCTCACCTCGCATGGCGACCAGGGCGCCGTGTTTGAGAGCCTCGCGGGACTCGTGAACAAGCGCCTGTTGATCGAAGCCGACGGCCGCTTCCTGAGCCTCGCGGTGTTTCGCGATCGGCCGGACGACGCGGAGGTTCATGAAGCCGCTGCTGCTCAGGCAGCTTAGCGTCCGTCTCGACCCACCGGGTAACGGCGGCGAAGAGGCGCTCGTGTTCACGTCCGAGCGCCGACGGCTCGTGGTGCGGGGCCATTCGTTCCGGGAGTTTCTCGCCCATGTCGTCCCGCTGCTGGATGGGACGCGCACGCTTGAGGAGATCCAGGACGAGGTCGCCGACGTGTTCGAGCCGCAGGACGTCGCCGACTCGATCGCCCTCCTCGCCCAGCACCAGATCATCGAGGATGCCGAGCGAATGCCCGTGCGTGCGGAGGTGCAGGAGCGGATGGAGCCGCAGCTCAACTATTTGCGCGAGCTCCATCCAGCCCCGGCCGAGGTCCTTGAGCGGCTCGCCGCCGCCACGGTCTCGGTCGTCGGGACGGGAGCGCTCGGCGCCGTCGCGGCCGCCGCGCTGGCTGCCGCCGGTATCGGACGCGTGCGCTGTGTCGACAGCCTTTCGGTGACGGTCACCGACCCGTTCCTGGCGCAGCTGTTCTCGCTCGACGATGTCGGCTCGCCACGCGTGGACGTCGTGCGCCGGCGGATCCTTGCCGTAAACCCGGCCACGACCGTGGAGCTGGTCGCCGACGAGTTGGCGGATGAGAACGCCGTGCGGGACGCCGTGGCAGGCTCGACTTTCGTCCTCGGCTGCATCGATCCGGGCTTGTCGTCGTTGACATACCGCCTCAACCGTGCCTGCTTGGCGGAGCGGATCCCGTGGTGCGGGGGACGGGTAACGGCGTTTGAGGGGCTCGTGGGGCCAACCGTGATTCCCTACGAGAGCGCCTGCTATCTCTGCTACCAGATGCGCGCAGTCGCGTGCGCCGACGATCCCGAGGAGGCGCTCATCGCGCTGAAGGAGCAAGACCGGCGCAAATCGGACGATAGCCCGCACCGCGAAAACCTCGCCTTCGGTGCCGGTATCGTCGGGCACTTCCTCGGGCTGGAGGCGTTCAAGGCGGTCAGCGGTGGACGCCCCGCATCAGCTGGGCGAGTGTTGACAGTCGATCTGATGCAGGGAGCGATGAGCAAGCACGTGGTCCTGCGCAAGCCGTGGTGCCCGGACTGCTATCAGCCATGACGCTCGCGGACGTCGTCGACGATCGCGTGGGAATCGTCCGCAGCTGCATCCGACTCTCCAAGACTCGGACGGAGCCGGCCTTACCTATCGTCTACCAGGCCACGCTGTCGCACTTCGACTACCGCAAGGGCTCAGTCGCCGAGCGGACCGCGTCCGGCAAAGGCCTCACCGACCAGGCGGCCTGGCGGGGCGCCATCGTCGAAGCGCTCGAGCGCTACTGCGCCTACCAGCAGCGTCCGGACATGCTCGTCCGCGGGACGGCCGGTGAGCTGGACGCGCCTGCGATCACGCCAGAGGAGCTGGTGCTGTACTCCGAGCGCCAGTACGCACAGAGTGATTTTCCGTACCGGCGCCCGCACCCGGACGAGGAGCTCACCTGGGTGCGCGGCGAGTTCCTGGACGGTGGCGGTCCGGTGTACGTGCCCGCCTCGATGGTGTACATGAACTACGGCGGGCGGGGCGGACGCGAGCTGTTTACGAGCACCACGTCGAACGGCCTCGCCGGCGGGCTCGACCTGAAATCGGCGGCGCTCGCCGGGCTCTACGAGGTGATCGAGCGCGATGCCTTTCTGCTGGTGTGGATGCACCGCAGGTCCGCGGCGCGTCTCGATCTCGACGCCATACCAGGGCCAGTTGCCGTAGCGCGCCGGCACTACGCCCGGCACGGGATCGAGCTGCACGCCTTTGACGTGACGAGTGACGTCGAGATCCCCGTGGCGATGGCCGTGACGGTCGATCGAACGGGCGCCGGGCCTGCGGCGGTCGTTGGACTGGGCTGCAATGCCGACGGGCAGGCAGCGCTCGAGCGTGCGGTGATGGAGGTCGTCCAGGTGCGGACCGGTGCGGTTCCGCGGTACCGGCGCGAGCCGCCGGTGTCGAGGCACTACGAGGACGTACGGACGCTCGAGGACCACGCCGCGCTCGCGGCGATGCCTGAAAACCTCGGAGAGTTCGACTTCCTCCTCGAAGGGACCGCGACGGTAACGCCGCCGCCACCGCCGGGAGACCGATCTGAGCTTGGCTGGGTGCTGGAACGATTGAACGCGGTCGGGGCGACCGTCGCCATCGTCGATGTCACCCAGCCGGACATCGCGGCGCTCGGCGTCAGCGTCGTCCGGTCGCTGGCCACCGGTCTTCAGCCGATCCACTTTGGCTACGGGCAGGAGCGCCTCGGCGGCCCACGCGTGTGCGAGGACGAGCTCAATCCGTGTCCGCATCCCATCGCGTGATGTTCCTCGCCGACGACACCCAGTCGCTCGCGCTGCTGTATCACCTCAACTCGGAGCCGTGGCTGAACGCCGAGGCCTATGCCGCCGAAGCCTACGAGGTGGAAGTCAGCGAGCTCCGCGAGCCCGAAGACGCGATCGTGCTACCCCGCGCCGAGGGCGGGCTCCTCGACCTGCTCCGTCGCCGCGAGTCATGTCGTTCGTTCGCACCTCGCCAACTGCCGGCGCCGATCCTCGGCCAACTGCTGGCTGGGACCTACGCGATGACACGCGTAGTGGCCTTCCCCAACGGGATCGAGATGGACGCGCGGACCGTCCCGTCCGCCGGTGGGCTCTACCCCCTCGAGCTGTACCTGCTCCTGCGGCGCGTCGAAGGGATCGGTGACGGCGTGTACCACTACAGAGTGCGTGACCACGCACTCGAACCGGTGGCTGGGCCCCCAGGCCGCGAGGAGCTCTCGTCTGCGCTCTTGGCTGCCCCCTTCCTCGAGCACGCCAACGCAATCGTGCTGTTCGCCGCCGTGCTCGACAGGACCCTTCACAAGTACGGCGCACGCGGGTACCGCTACATCCTGCTCGAGGCGGGCCACGCCGCCCAAAACCTATGCCTGCTGGCAACCGAACGCGGGCTGTCCAGCCTCTGCGTTGGTGGTTTCATGGACGCGCGGATGAACGCGCTGCTCGGCTTCAAACAAGGGCGCGAGGCCGTCGTCTACTGCGTGGGTACGGGCTATCCCGCTTAGCTCCGACGCCGTCGGAGCCCCGTCATAATCGCTCGGCCGTCCGCCATTTCCGCGCCGGCGCTCCCATGACCGTGCAAAATGCCGACGGCACGGTCGTGGTGGCCATCGCGTCGCCGCGGTCGTGCTTTCGCTCGGCGACAAGCACATTTCCCGGCTACGCCGCACGCCCCGCAACGCACGCGTTGCGCACCTGGCGAATGGGAGGTGCGCGGCGACGCGCCGGCCGAGACTCGGTTTCACTTTCAGCACGGGTATCACGAGCGTGGTGCCGTGGCTGGTTGTGTCCGGGACCGGCAGCCAGCAACAGCGGGGCTGCGTCGAAACTGTGGCCGCTTCTGGTCGCTTCCAGCAGCGCGCCGGTCGGGCCGCCCACCGCCGAGGAGTGCGGCCCGATCTTCCGCTCTGCGGTCGAAGATCACTTGCTCGCGGCCCAAGCGCTCGACATTGAAGCGAGCGCGGGACTCCATGCCTCTGGACTACTCCTTCGCTCGCAAACGAACTCGCGGGCCGGATCCCCGTCTTCTTCTTCAGCCCCGGCCTCGTGCAGACGGATTTGACCTGCGGACGGGTTCCCTGACGACGCGCCATGGACGCCACCAGATCTCGCCCCGGAACTCGTGCGCAGACTCGCGACCGGCGGCTACGACGCGCTGGCCGGCCGCTATCTCCATGCCGAGCACGACAACGTCGACGAGCTACTCAGCCGGATCGACGAGGTACGCGAGCGCGACCTCAATGCGATCAGGCTCCGAAGATAACCAGAGTCGGCGCGAGCGTCGCGAGACCGCCTAACGCCAGGGCCGGGAGCGCCTCCACCGCACGCAGCCTCGCCGACGCGATCGTCCAGCACACTCGCAGACATGACGATCGCGTTCGTGGCGAAGCGCTCGCCCGGCGCTGGCGATCCGCACGATCGAAGCGACGTCAGCTCAGTTGCGCGGGACGAGGCGGTGGTAGAACGAGAGCGATCGTGAGCGGTCGACAGCGGAACGCTCCTCGCCGAGCGGCGCCCCTCATTGCTTGTCTCGCCCGGTGTCAGGGAGTGACGATCGCGTTCTTGCGGATGTACGCCACGTTGTCCAGCTGCGCGAGCATGAATTCGGCGACGTCCGCGCGGCTGATCCGCGGCAAGCCACTAACGTTGAGCGTCTCGCCCGATCGGTAGGTGCTAGTCCGCGGTCGGTTGGTCAGAGCGGGCGGGTAGACAAGCGTCCAGTCGAGATCGGTCGAGCGCAGATACTCTTCGCCGGCGGCCTTGTCTCGTCCGATCCGACGAAGGACTGTGCTGAATGGGACCCGTAGCATCGCAGGCGCCTGCTCCCGGGTTTGGCCCACGCCTAGCGCCGAGAGCCAGATAAGTCGCCTCACGCCGTGCTTCTGCATTGCCGGCACGAGCGCACGCAAACTCGGGGTGATGAGGTCGTCTCCCAGCGGCGAGCGAACGCCGAGCGCGCTCAAGGCCGCGTCCTGACCGGCAACGGCGGCGTCGAGAGCTTCTGGATCGGTAGCGTCACCCGCGCGAACGAGCAAGTGATCCTCCGCGGTTAACTTCTCGGGGCTGCGAACGAGGGCGGTGGTCTCATGGCCGGCTTCGAGCGCTTGAGCGAGCAGCTGTCGCCCGGTACCACCAGTGGCCCCCAGCAGCAAGAGCTTCATCACCAGGCAGCATAGGCAGTCCCGAGCGCGCATTCAGGGACGGCCAGCGGCCATGGCTTTAGGTTCGGTGCCGCATTGCCCCGTGCGAGCAGCCGTGTGGTCTGGTTCGAGGCACTTCTCATCTCCTGGCCCGGTCTTTCGACCAAATTCCCGAGGTGTCCTCGAAACCAACCGGGGGCACTCCGGGCAGTGGCGGTGGCTCGACGCCGCTCGGGCGAGCGAGTAGCATGCGCTCGTGAGGGCGATGGTGAAGTGGGCAACTGGGATCGTGGTGTTGCCCGTGGCGGGCGCGCTGCTGTTCGTGGCTCCGGCCGGCGCTGGCTCGAAGCCCGCCCCGCCGTGCCGCGTCAGTGCGATTCCGCCGCAGCACGTCGCGCCGAATGGGATCACGGCTACAGCCTCGCTGCGATGCAGCCGCGGCCAGAATCGCGCGTCGCTCGTCGTCGACCTCGTGGTCCCGGCATCCCACGGCTTCCGCAGATACGACCGTGTTCCAAACCGCGGGACGTTCGGCGTCGTCGCCCGCCAGCGAGCGGTGCTGCCCGCAGTACAAGCCGGCAGCCCGTATCGCATAACTGCTAAGACCAGCAAGTGTGTGACTTACGCCTACGGCACTGTCGCGAAGCTGTTCGTCGGCGGTCGCAGGGCGCGACTGTGGCTGAGCCGCCACTCGTTCATCGACTGCAACAGCCCGGCCGACAACCGCTGCGAAGTCGTCGCCCACACGCCGACGATGGGGGGTGTTGATCTGCTTGGCTCGGGGTCGTTCACCTGTGTCTCCGACCAGCAGCTCGCGATCTACAAGGTCACGCTCGAGGAGCTTAACGACGGTAGCTGGCAGGACGATGGCATGATCGAGGGCGGGAACGACATCAAGGGTGGACAGACCCTGACCAAGACCGTGCACCAGCCGTGCGCGAACGAAGGGGGGCCGCCCTGGCCGAAGGACTTCCGTACGGTCGCCGAGCTGCAACGTGCCCGGGGCCCGTCGATCAGCCAGACGAGCGCGACGGCGTCGCTCAGCTGTCCCTCGCCCCCGATCACGCTCACCGTGCACCTGACCGGGGGAGGGTCGGGCACCGTGATCAGCTCTCCGGCGGGGATCGACTGTCCCCAGACCTGTTCGCACGGATTCACATACGGCAGCCAGGTGACTCTAACCGCGCAGCCCGCCGCCGGCTCAACGTTCCAAGGCTGGGTCGGCGGCTCAGGCCCGCCGCCGGGACCGTGCTCAGGAAATGGCACGTGCACAATCACGGTCGACAACACCTACGGGCCGCCGTACGTGTACGCCGACTTCGAGGTCGCGCCGTCCGGCTACTAATGGGTGCATTCAGAGCTCGCGAATCCGCTCACACCCCCCAGGGCGTGGCGGACCGGCACACCGAGCTACGACACGAGCCGAGCCCACTCGGCGCATCGACGCGATTGATCCTGCTCAACGTCCCGTGGAAGGCAGCACATGCGCGACCTGCTCAGCGCGGAAACGGCGCCCGGGCGCGGACGATTGCTTCGACCTCGCGCGTGTCGGCGGACGACTCCATCGGCGACCTAGGAGTGCTCCGCCAACTGGAGTTCCCCCGTTTTCGACGACACTTGAACGCTTCCGGTCGTAGGCCGGGGAAAGTGAGGCTCAGGTGCCGAGAACGAGGCCGCCGTATCCGGAGGAGTTCCGCCGCGAGGCGGTCCGTCTAGCCCGGCTGGGCGATAAGCCGCAGCGCCGGTTGGCGAAGGATTTGGGGATTTCCGACGTCTCGCTGCGCCGTTGGATCAGGGAGGAGCAGGCCGCTGGTGGTGAGCGGCCGGGTGGGCTGAGCAGCGATGAGCGGGAGGAGCTGGCGCGGCTTCGTGATGAGAACGCGAAGCTGCGGATGGAGCGGGAGATCCTGCGAAAAGCGGCGGTCTTCTTCGCGAGGGAGGACGACGGGCGGTAGGCGAGCTGCTACTCGTTTATCGCCGCGGAGAAGAGCAACTATCCCGTCGCCTTCATGTGCCGCGTGCTTGGTGTGAGCCGGACCGGGTTTCACAACTGGGAGCGTCGCGCGCCGTCCGACAGGGCGTTGCAGGACGCGTGGCTGACCGAGAAGATCAAGCGGATCCACGAGGCCAGCAGAGGCGTCTATGGCTCACCCAGGATCCATGCCGAGCTGCGGCTCGAGCACGAGGTCCGGGTTGGGGAAAGCGGGTCGCGCGGTTGATGAAAGCCGCCGGTATCGCGGGCGTTAGGCCGAGAAAGCGGTGGAAGACGACGATCCGGATCCCGGGGATCACCCCGGCCACCGACCTCGTCGAGCGCGACTTCAACCCCTCCGGCCCGAACGTGCTGTGGGTCGCTGACATCACCTACCTGCGCACCGGCGAGGGCTGGCTGTACCTCGCCGCGGTCCAGGACACCTACTCCAGGCTGATCGTCGGCTGGTCGATGGCGACCCACATGCGCTCAAGCCTCGTGGTCGACGCGCTGAAGATGGCGCTCGCGCGTCGGCGCCCCGAGCCCGGGCTGATCCACCACTCCGACCAGGGCGGCCAGTACGTCAGCCTGGCGTTCGGCTGCGCCGCGCACCAGGCCGGGATCGCGGTCTCGATGGGCAGCAAGAGAGACGCGTACGACAACGCCGTCGCCGAGACGTTCTTCGCGACCCTCAAGAGGGAACTCGTCAACCGCCGCAGCTGGCCGTCGCGGCTCGAGCTCCAGTCCGCCGTGTTCGAATACATCGAGGCGTTCTACAACCGCCAGCGCCGGCACTCCACCCTCAACATGCTCTCGCCCGCCAACTACGAACAGCTACGACTCTCTCCGCTCGGCGGTTGAGAACGATCGCTCGAACAACAACAATCAACGACAACACCGGGTGTCACGCAAACCGGGGGAGGTCCACGCCAGTGTGCCTACGACTCAGGCGGCGCGGATGCGATAGCCGCCCGTGCTCAGGCCGGACAGCGAAATTAGCCACCGTCGAGTTTTCACCACCGGCGCCAGTCCAGCCCCGCACGATCGCATGTTCGATCGCGCCCCGATGCTGCCATTCGGCCGCGGTGCGAGCATCGACCCTCGATGCGATGACAGCCAGAAGAATGGGGGCGAAAATACGCCGTCATCGGCGCGCTCGAGGAGCGGTTCCCCGCCTCCTCCTACTGGCGGACAGTTTGGAAGGCACTCGGCGAGGGCCGTGATCGGGGCCCGGTGCTGGCCGATCGCACCTCGAACGGGGTGTGCCGCTTCGGTTAGGCGCCTCCTACATGGCCGGCTTCCGGGCGATCGTTCTTTACGCAGGCATTTCTGCGAAAGATCCTCATAGTCCGACCTTGCCACGCTCGACGTTGACCTGTGGGATACGATCGCGGCAGCGAGAGCGCGAGGGGTTGAGGTGTTCGCAGAAGAGGCACCCCGTGCACCGGTGGCGGACGGGAGTTCAGACGGCCGCTACGACGCGTTCGTATCTTACGCCCGCCAGACCGATGAGTCATTCGCCGCCTCGTTGGTCGACGCTCTTGCGCAGAACGGACTCGAGGTATGGCGGGATGTCGATTACATTGCGGGCGGGGAGGATTGGAGGGAGCGCATCAGCAAGGACATCCTGCGTGCGCGGGCCTTCGTCTTTGTTGTCACACGTCGGTCACTTTCCTCCGAGGCGTGTCTGGACGAGCTCCGGCAAGCGGTCGAGCTCAACAAGAAGATCATCCCGGTCAGGCGCGGAGATGAAGGCGACGAGGAGATCCCGCCGACGCTCGAGCGCCGCGAATGGATCTTCATGCGCGATCGAGACGATCGCGAGGCTGGGATTGCCCGGCTCGTGCATGCGCTGCGGACGGATGTCGAGTGGCGCGACGAACTCACCGACCTCGCCCAGCGGGCGCGCAGATGGCGCGATGGCACAGGCGATGTCCTCCGAGGCAAGGACCTGGACAAAGCGCAGGAATCCCTCGTCCGGCAGGCGCAGCACCGCCAACGGCTGACGGAAGACCAGAGCGAATTCGTCGCGCAGAGCATCCACGCTGCGAAGGTGGTCCGGCGCGTGAGACGAGTCGCAGTCGTAGCAGCGTTGGTGGCGGTTAGCGGCGCTGCCGTCGTCGCTTTGATTCAACGGCAGGCGGCGATCGACGAGACCCACATCGCACAGTCACAGCTTCTCTCGAACCAGGCGCAGGAGCCAGGCAACGCGAGTCTTGCGGCTCTTCAGGCGTTGCGAGCTTGGCAGCTGCAGCCATCGATCGGTGCGCGTGTTGCACTGCTCACCGTCGCGAGACGTCCGGTCACATTGACCGGCCACGGCAACGGGGTGGACAGCGTGGCGTTCTCGCCTGACGGGAAGCTGCTCGCGTCGTC